>Ga0224558_1000052_pt1 | contig 128109 bp, 116 predicted proteins | sample 714S32024metaG_FD_180682 | JGI IMG/M metagenome (GOLD analysis project Ga0224558, IMG submission 180682) | Peat soil microbial communities from Stordalen Mire, Sweden - 717 S3 20-24 | ecosystem: Environmental > Terrestrial > Soil > Wetlands > Peat | place: Sweden: Norrbotten County, Stordalen... | reverse complement strand
TCCTCGGCTTTTCCATCCGTCCTACTCCTCTGCTAACCTTCTTCATTGGCTGGTCTCCTTTTGCACCTCGAGTGCGTGCGAACAGATTAATCTGCTTCGCGAGACCAGCCGTCTCATCCCATCTAAACGGAACGGACGTTGGAAGAAAACGATTCTGTGTTTAATGTTAGATTTATTTCATCAAGATTGTGTAGAGTTACATTCACATCCATTTCGAGGAGGTACACTCATGTCCCATCCCCATCCTGTCGTACACTTTGAGATTCTTGGCCGCGACCAGAAGTTGCTGGAGGAGTTTTATAAGGGCGTTTTCAACTGGGAGATAACGCCCGCCATGGAGGGGTATTCGCTGGTCAAGCCGGGATCCAGCATTGGCGGGGGCATCGGCGCAATGGGCGATGCGCGCGCGCACGTCACGTTTTATGTTGCAGTTGCGGACGTTGCTGCCGCGCTGGCCCTCATCGAAAGCAAGGGTGGCAAGAAGGCTTTCGGCCCACATCCCATCCCCGACGGCGGCATCATCGCCGGCTTCACCGACCCTGAAGGCCACCTGATCGGGTTGGTGCAGGGGCCGAAGTAGCCGGGGATGTGACTACAGGTTCATACCGCAAAATCAATGAAGCCGCGCTGCGGATCGGTGGAGACCAGCTTCGCGGTTACCTTGTCGCCTACGTCGAGGCCTTTGCCGCCGCTGACTACCTTGCCATCCACGTGCGGGTTGAGGGTGCGAACAAAAACTCCGTAGTTGTTGACGCCGGTTACGATAGCGGGGAAGCTCTGGCCGATGCGCGGATGCAGCACTACGGCCGCGATGCGCTTCTCCATTTCGCGCTCCACTTTGCGGGCGTTGTCCTCCATTAGCGTGCAGTGCACAGCGATGGTGTTGAGGTCGCTTTCAGAGTAGGGTTGCGGAGTTTTGGCCAGCCAGGCCTTCAGCAGCCGCTGCGTCACCATGTCGGGGAAGCGGCGGTTGGGGGCGGTGGAGTGGGTGTAGTCCTCCACGGCCAGGCCGAAATGGCCGGGGGAAACTTCATTGGGCTTGACCAGCACGTACTCGCCGGGGCCCATCAGCTTGATTACGGTCAGCGAGAGGTCCGGAAAGTGGTCGGGGTCTTTCTTTTTTTGCGCCAGCAGAAACTCGTTGAGAGCCTTGGAATCGGGTTCGACGGGCAGCTTTGTGCCAAGCCCCGCGGCCACCTCGACGATGCGGTCCCAACGCTTGGGCGTGCGCACGATGCGGCGGATGGAGGCCACGCCTGCGTCTTCAAAGGTGCGGGCGATGACGCCGTTGGCCGCCACCATGAACTCCTCAATCAGCGAGGTGGCGCGATTCTTTTCCAGTTGCTTAATCTCCACTGCCTCCTCGGCCATCATCACCGGGCGAGTTTCTATCGTCTCCAGATCCAGCGCGCCGTGCTGGAAGCGGCCGCCGACCATGCGCTGGGCTGCCGTATCTTGGAGTTTGAGTTGCGCGGCCAGATCTGCGCTTGTGGCCACCTTGGCCGGAGCCGGGCCACGTCCCTCAAGCCACGCGCCCACGCTGTTATAAGCCAGTTGTGCATGATTGCGAACGAGGGCGCGATAGGCCTTCCCGTCCGACGCCGTGCCCGCCTGGTCCACGGCAAACTCGATGACCAGCGCCACGCGATCTTCGTTCTCGTTGAGCGAGGTAATGCCCTCGGAAAGCTCGGAGGGCAACATGGGGAAGACCTTGACGCCAGTGTAGACCGAGGTCGTCTCGCTCTTGGCGTGGGCATCGATGACCGTGCCCAACGCGACGCGCGCATCCACGTCTGCCACGCCGACAAGAACCCGAATACGGCCATCGGGCAACTGCTCGGCCCATTCAATTTGGTCCAAATCCTTGGAGGTATCGTTGTCAATGGAGGACCAGAGAAGGCTGCACAGGTTCTGAGCGCCGGGGGCGGCGGGCGGTTCGGGATGGGTCTGGATGGCGTCCAGCTCCTTGTCCGTTCCGGCAGGATAATCCGGCTGAAAACCGTGCTCGATCATCGCGGCATGGGCCGCGACTACAAGATTGAAGTGAAATGGATGGCTGGTAGACATCGGTGTTTGGCTCCTTCAAACTGAAGAGCTAGGCTAACATGCCAGGGCTGTGTGGCGTGAAAGAACGCGGGCTCATTGGTTTGGTGGTTACCCACCCTTTTCGCGAAGAACACGAAAAGGATGGGGCACAAAACATCTATGGTTAAGTCAAGGATGGGCCACGCGATCATTCGTCCAGGCGCGGACGAGGACGTCCGCGCTACAGCCGGCCGGGAGGCCGGCGCTACTTTACGCTGCTTTGATAGACCAGCGCTACATTTCTACTTAGCGGCCATGCATTCCAAGTGCCCAAATCTGAGTGATCTGGGCATCCAGCATTTGTGTGGCAGCCAGCGGCGGGCTCCTATTGAATGCCGAGATCGGCAAGCACCTTGGGCTTAGCCTCATCCACAACCAGGAGGTTGTGGCAGGCTGAGCAGTCCTGGGTGATGCTGGCGCCGCCTTTGGCCGCATGCTCGCCATCGTGGCAGCGGAAGCAGCCCGGATAGTCCATGTGCCCGATGTGGTTGGGATGCGTGCCCCACGTCACCTTCATAAACGGAAAGACATTCTGGCTGTAGAGGGTCGCTAGTTGCTGGCCCGCCAACTTGACCTGAGCTGCTTTGGCAGCCAGCACCTCAGGATGCTCGGCGCGATAGAAGGCTTCAAGCTCGGCTGGAATCTTCACGCTCGCCTCGGCCTCGCTGGAGTAATTCGCCTTGAGCAGCTCCAGTCCCTTCTTGTGCACCCAGGGCAGATCAGGATTCACCGCGCCCTCTGCCATGGCCCGGTTGAGCGCGTCTTCCGCGGTCACAAAGGTGTGCGCCGCGCGGTTGTGGCAGTCGATGCAGTCCATCACCCGCCGTTCGCCCTGCGGCACTCCGTTGCCCGCCGCTGCCGTGGCAAAGACGGTCTCCGTGCCGTTGTCGTTGCGCTTCTGCACCCAGGGGATCGAGGTCCGGGTTGGATCGGTGGCAACATACTCAATGTGCCCCAGGTGAACACCGTGAATGCCGGTCAGGTGTGAAAGAGAATCCTCGCCGCCAAGGTGCAGCACAACGACAGTTTGGGTTTCGGTGTTCTTTTCGTCGTCGGCAAAGCTGGACTTCACCAGCAGCTTTTCGCCAATGAACCGGGCGGGCGTGTGGCAACCCTCGCAGGTATACCGCGCCGGGCGCAGGCTTTCCACCGGTGACGGAATCGGCGTGGGGTAACGGTCGAACGTGACTTCAAGAATCTGCTTGGTGCCGTTCACCTTGGCGGAAAAGTACGCTGCCGCACCTGAGCCGATGTGGCAGGCCACGCAATCCACATGAGAGTGCGCGGAGATCTTGTAGGCCGTGTACTCCGGGTGCATCACGTGGCAGCTCTGGCCACAGAACTGCGGCGAATCCATGTAAGCCGCGCCACGATAGCTGGCCACCGACACCACCAGCAGGTTCACGATGGTGGCTGCCAAAACGATGTCAACGCCATGACGAAAGATATGGTCGTTGAAATCGACCTTGGGAAACTCCAGCGGAATCAGCCCGGCCTTTTGCAGCTTTTTGCGGCGCACCCACATGCCTACCGGGATCAGTACTAATCCGGCGATGAACAGGGCCGGCAAAAGCAGGAAAAAGATAATACCCAGATAAGGATTGTCGTTGGGGCGGCCAAAGAGTTCGACCAGCCAATAGGCAATCATGGTCACGCCGGCGGCGGTAGTAATCGCTCCGCCGGCAAGGCTGATGGGATTGTTGCCGAAAAACAGCGCCGGGCGCACCCAGCCTTCACGGAATTTTTGCAACACTGGCACGATATTCCCTCACTCTAAAAAAGCCGGCCCGCCTCTAAGTGCGAAACCCCTACTAAGGCGCCCTGAAAGGAATTGTATAGGGTGATGATTCCCGAGGAAATCAACCCTTGTGCATTGGGCACACTGATCGTGGTATCGCTCTTGGGCGGGCCTGTCTCGTTCTGCTGCAACCCTTATTGGCCGGGCGGCAACGGCTGCGGGTTCAGGAAGCTGCGGTAGAAGATCACCGCTTCCTTGATCTGTGCCTCGGTGAGTCCCGCGATCGGCTTCATCTTGCCTTTGCCGTTCTTGACAGCGGTAATCATCTGGGCCACTGTGAGCGTTTTGATGCTGGGGTCGGTTACGGCCTTAATGCTCATCATCTTGGCCATCCCCGGACTGGGAACACCGGCAGATCCGTGGCAGCTTTGACAGTGAGCTTTGTAAATCGCCTGCCCTGCGGATTGAGCCAGGCACACGGTGCTGGCCAAAGACATCACAACGGCCGACACCAACAGGGATCGAATCATCTTTGTCATTGCAAACCTCCTTGAGTTTTTGCCGGTCAGATTGCGCGAGAGTAGCAACTGCCGGGAGTTTTCTTATTTATACTACAACCCTTGCGGCAGAGAAGAGTCGCTCTGGTTGCAGCCGGGATGGCAAGATCGAACCTCTTACATGGAACGGCGCAGTCCCTGTATTCGGGAACTGCGCCGCTGGTTAGAGAGCCCTGCCCTGTCAGAACTCGTAATGCATGGAAATGGTCACGTTGTTCGCATGGAAGGTCCGCGGCGCGGTCAGACCGGAAGTCGGTTCGGTCACACCGGTCGGATAGGTTGGAGCGAAAGAGCTGCAAAGAGCAGGTACTGCTGTTGCAGAGGTTGAAGTGCTGCAGTACTGCGAGCCGGAAGGACCGCCCTCGCCGTATCCGAAGTAGTTGTAGTCTGCCTTGAGGATCACTCCGGTATGGACCGTCCATGCAAGATTCACAAAGGGCGTCTGATACTTAGAGACCAGCGATCCGTTGACGTCGCGTGCATCGTTAAAGAACCGGGTTCCGTTCACATCGCTGATGCGATAGCCGAAATCGGTGTGAATTTCCTTGACGGGAGAGAGACGGAGAGCCGCCGACACAAACTGCGTGGGAGCATCCATGAAGTCCCTACCGACCCAATCCGAGAGCGCCGCGCCACTTACCTCCGTAGCGCCCGTAGCACCTCTTCCCCATATGTTCGGGCATACTGTGGTGGTGGCGCTTTGCACAGCTCCAGGCAATGTGGCCGTGGCGCCATTCAGATAGCAGATGTTGGTGGACGCATACACATCGCTATAGGCGTAATTGAAATCGAAGCCATAGTGCTCATTCGGCGCAATCACCGCGCCAAGACTCACCACCCGGCTGCGATCGACATGTTGGAGCGGGCCAATATACGGGGTACCGGTTGAGGCGGTTCCGTTAGGAGCTGGTGTTGCCGAAGGAGGAACGAACAACGCCGTTGTGGCCTGATTGTTGTTGGTGTTGTTATGGCGTTCCAGGTCGTTGAAGGCGCCCGAGAACGTCGCCCATGGCCTTGGCTTGTAGATGGTATGCACTCTGTAGTGCTTGGTTTGCCGCGGACCAACCGGAGTGAATGCGTTATCGTCGTAGAGCACCTCGACCGTGCCATTGAGGTCCCAATGGTTGGCGGGGCGCAAGGCGGCGTTAAAGATTCCTCCGTTTTCGTTGATGGATACGGTGCCGCCCGTACAAGTTACGCCTGTTGCACTTCCAGAGCAATCTGGGCCAGTATTACCCACGGGAAGCGGAACGTTATCGGGCATGCCCTGGGCGATGGTGTGCGCGCGGTAGCGATAGGTGAGCGAAAGCGTGGCGCGCGATGCGGCATCCCAGGTTCCGGTCAGGTTGTTGGTCAGGAACTTCTGGCCAAAATAGGATGGCAGGGGTTGATTGACGTAGGATGCTCCCGATAAAGTCGAAGTGTTATTGGCGGCAAAGGTAGTGGTCAGCGCGCCGGAGTAAGTGTAGGTTTGATTTGGGGCCGCGGGCGTCGACATAGTGGTCAAACTGGTGAAGGTGGCCGCTCCGGGCTGGTGGACATCGGAGTAGTCAATCTGATCGGAGAGGCTGACCGTCCTGGTCGCCTGCCAGACGATGCCATAGTCTCCGGAGACAACCGCCCGATTTCCGCTGGCGTTGCCGGTATACGTGATCGAACGAGCCGCCGCATCCAGGCCCTGGAAGTTATCGTAGAAGTAGGGCAGGGTCATATTCGCGTTGGTGTAGCGGATATCGCCGTTCATCGAGACGTTCTTGATGCTGGTGCTTTGGAAACGGAAGATCTCCGTGGGCGTGATAATGCGCGTAGGCTGCGTGCGCGTGTAGCTGGTCACGACATCACATGCCGCATTGATGACCGGCAGTCCTCCGCCTGACGCCGGCGAGAGGATGGTGTAGGGAGCGGTGCCCATGCTGCCGGTATTGCAACCGGCGATGCCGTAAGCTACCTGGCTGTCCCAGTTGCCCAGGTAGGCCTTTGTTCCGTCCGCCTCCTGCACCAGGAACCCGTTCGGGTCCAGCGTAAAGTAGGAGCCTGTCTTGAAGTGGGTAATCACCTCATCAAAGGTCAGCTTGGTGCCCTGCACGGGCTTCCAATCGACGCCTGCCGTGAACTCGTCGGTGCTGTTGCGCTGATACTGTCTGAGCAGGGCGTTGTACTTGGCGATGGTATAGCTGGGGCTCATGCCCGGGCCCTGGAAGATATTCTGCGAGTATCCGGCGCGGAAGGTCACCTTGGAGAGCGGATAGAGGGTGAGGTTGGTGTCCGTCATGCGGCGCACCGTGTTGAACATCACCGCCGAATGGTTAACCTCCGGCCAGACCAGCGAGCTGGTTGGCGCGGTGGTGAGCCCGATGGGAATCGACTGCCCGGTGGTGATATTCGGGTTGCCCAGCAGGTCGTAGTCGGAGTACTGCCGGTCACGGCGGAAGGTACCCGAGAACTCGTAGATCTTGCCCTTGGAAAAGTCCAGCTTGGCAAAATTGTACGGATCGCCGCCAAAACCGCTGGCGAAGGCATGGAGCAAATCGATATGGGCATGCTTGTTGGTCGGGAGCGCACGCAGCTCAAAGGTCGCGCCCAGAATGCGCGGCCCGGACTGCTGGTTGACCAGCGTGTCGTACATGGCTCCGCTGCCCTTGATGTTGTCAATGTGGCCGCCGAGGTCCACGGTCCCATGGGACTTATATCCCTCTGGGACGGCCATCGGCTGAGTCGGCGTGGGCGTCTGTGCGGCAGCGATACCCGTCATCAGCAGGAATATGGCGACGGCAAAGCCCCCAGCGATGCACTGCATCCTGGTGGTAGAGGTCTGTTGATTGGACAGCCGTGAAATCCAGCCTACCTTCTTCATATGAAGCCTCACTTGGAAAAACATTGTTGCTGAAATCAAAAATCTTGAACTCGTGAACCGAGCTTCCACGGGATAGAAGCCGCGCCATCCGATGGTTCCGGAGGGCGCGGCGCTGCTCCGTTACTTTTTGAAATACGGGTCGATATTGGAGCCATGGATCATAGTGTGGCAGTCAATGCAGGGCTGCAACTCGGCTGATCCTCCGTTCACCCCGTGAACTGTGCCGGCTGCGACCGGGCTATGGCACTGGTTGCACAGCGTGTTGATCGTGGGCATATTCATCAGCCGGGCGTTCTGCGATCCATGCGGAGTGTGGCAAGCCAGGCACCCCTCCGCCTTGACGGCAGGGTGCTCGTAGACGAATGGCCCGCGGTTCTCCATGTGGCACTTGGTGCAGATCGCGTTCTGATCGGCCGTGGCCTTGATGTTATTGTTCCCGAAGGTGCCGTGAACATCATGGCAGTCGCCGCACTTGATCAGGCCTTCATTCACCTTGTGATGGAAGGGCATGTCGAAAAACGGCTTCACGTCGTTGTGGCACTGGAAGCAGAGCGTGGGCTGGGCTGCTTTCAGCAGCGGCTCATCCTTGCTGGCGTGAATGTCGTGGCAGCTGATGCAGCCAACGCCGGCCTTGGCATGAGGGGAGCGAACGAAGTTGGGATGCGCTCCCGCGTGGCAACCCAGGCAATTGGCGTCCACATCTTTGGTAGAAGCCTTGGAAGGATCGAAAATCTTGGTGACGTCGCCGCCGCCGTCAACGTGCGCCTTGCCCGCGCCGTGACAGCTTTCGCAGGTTGCCCCGGATTTGCCATGTTGCAAGGCGATCTTCATGTGAGGATTATCGTCGAACTTCTTGGACACCTCATCATGGCAGGTGGCGCAGGTTTCGCTGCCAACATAATTCGCGGGATTGGTATCCTTCACCTGCGCGGAGGCCGGCTTATCGCCGGGCGCCGGAGCCGCCAGCACGGGGACGCACAACAATCCTGCGCCCAGAATCAACATCCAACAAGCTCGCAGTCCCGGCATCTTCCCCGGTGCCGCACCGATCAGCAATCGCGTTACAGGCCTATCTTTATGCATCAAAATACCGCCTCGGGTGCTCTCGTAGCCACTTCTGCAGCCGATCATACCGGCGTCCGGACGCCCAAAACGGCGAATTCCTCTCGGGAATGCCGCTCCGGCGGTAACCGTGCCGGTAATATTGCTGTGAAAGGTGCTCTTTGTGCGGAGCATCACTTCATGCCGGAAGATTACGTTTGCGTGATAATGGCTAGCGGTGATGCTCATCACATGTGTGGCAGCCGCTCATTGACTGTCAAGCTTTCCTGCCCCAAAGTGACTTGGATTCCCTTTTGCGCTAAATATCCTCAGCCTTGCCATACAATTCCATCCGCCCAGCGACTGCAATGCCTCTCTCCGAAACCCGCAATCCTTGGATGGAAGATTCTTCCCCTCAGCAATAAGCTTGGCGGCTGTGTAAAATCCGATTCCTTCATCTTCGCGGATTCAATTTGTGGCGAATGGCGAAGCTGTCCTGCGTTCATTTGTCACCAGCCTCCCTCCCTGCTCAACGGCCGGCAAACTGCCCCGGAACCGTTGGAAACGTGTGTATAAAAGGAACGCGCAAGGGAAAATCTCCGGCTGTTGGGGCTTGCATAGACGTGAGGCCCGTCACATCCACGGCGGCTCGGGCTCCGGCACACTCACTTCAGGACACTCACGTCAGGTAGGAGTCTCTTCCCCGGGAGGCCAGGGCATTTTTCATTTCGGTTAGGTTCCTGCACTGTGTGCAGGGCGAGTCAAGAACCGGGATGGAGAGTTTGGACCGGCGGCGTACGGAACAAGACCATGGCGCATACAGAAAACTCGGTAGCAGCGCAATCACGGCAAAAGCACATCGCACGGCAGGTTCCCGTGGGATGCGCCGCCTGCTCCAATCGCCGTCCCGGCTGGTTCTGCTCTCTGGGCAGCGCCGTGTTGGCCGACCTTGAACTGGCTACCAGCACCGTCTCCCTCCCAGCGCAGGCTTCCTTGTTCAACCAGGGCGAGGATGCGCGCTGCCTTTACCTGATCTGCGGCGGCTATCTCAAGCTCACCGCCGGGCGCCTGCAGGATCGCCAGATGATCGTCCGGGTAGCCGGACCGGGCTCCATGCTTGGCCTGTACGCGGTTCTCTCTCACGGCGTCTACGAAGTTTCGGCTGAAACGCTCACATCCGCCCAGCTCCGCCCCGTGGAGCGCGACCGGTTCCTCAGCTTCCTACATTCCCATAAAGAAGCCCAGATGCGCGCCGTCCAATGCATCTGCCAGGAGTACCGCTTCGCCCTGCAGGACGCCTGCCGCATTGCCCTGGCAGAGACTGTGGCCGCACGCCTGGGGCGCTTGCTCCTCGAGCTCGCTCACCAGATTGGCGAACACCTCGACGGAGGCGGCTTCCGCTTTCCGCTCCTTCTGACCCATGAGGAGATGGCTTCCATGGCCTGCACCACCCGCGAAACCGTCACCCGTACCCTGGGCCAGTTCCGCAAGGAAGGCTGGATCTCCATCGAAGACTCCCTGGTCACCCTCCACGAGCCAGAACAATTGCAAACATTAAGCTAGGCTCTGTTGCTTTTTTTATCGCTCTCCACAGCCGCCCTGCCTAGTCCAAGAGCTATCATCAGAAGATAGGGACAAGGGAATAGGGAACAGAGAAAATGCCTCTCCCACAAAAGCAGCCGCAACCACGGCAATTGACCCCTGATCTCTAAACCCTGATTCCTGAAGTGGAGTTCATGGTGCATATAAATCGTTTTGTTTCTGGCTTTTCTGTTTTTCTGCTCTCATGCTGCGCAGTTGTAGCTCAGAATCCGGCGCCCGCAGCGCCTCCTCCCGCCGTTACCTCGGGCGAAAGCCCCGCTATTATCGAGTTCCAGAAGATTGAAGACGCCTGGTCCAACGCCATCAACGTGCGCGACCAATACAATCTGGAACTGGTGCTATCCCCTTTGTTTGTAGACGTTTCTGCCGGTGGCGACATCACCACGCGCAACCAGCAACTGGCACAACTGATCACCGGCGAGGACAAAACCCTCCATCTTGAGCAAAAGGTGATCACCGTACGCATGATGGGAGACATCGCGGTGGCCAATGGCACCTACCTGATGCACCACAAGGTGGGCTCCGCCCAGGTAGACGAAAAAGGCGTCTTCACTCACGTTTTCGAGCGCGCCCATGGCGGCTGGATGTGCATCAACTCCCAGCGCACCAAGCTCCCTGAAGACACAAACCCCAAGCATAAGAAGCAGCCCGGCGAGGAAAATCCCTTCCATATCCCGTTTATTGGCAAGGGGTGATAAGGGCAGCTCGTAGGATTTCAGCGGCTGGTGCTAGTTGTGTTCGTACAGTACCTGGATCGAGGGGATGGGATTCTGTGCTTGGACCTTGTGCCTTACCGTTAATTCAATTTGTGTAGCAAGGTGGATTCTTATTATAGATTAGGAGCTTATTTTTATTAAGGATTCGACTACTGAATAAATCGAATTAAGGAGTTGCGTTAATAAAAGAAAGTGCTTTTCGTTTATTAAGGTTTATACTATCATTCATGCTATCGGTATGGAAATCCAGCGCCAAACCGGCAATTACAGCATCTCCTCGACGGCTGGGGAGGAGGTGATGGCATACATTCCAAAGCCCTTACCCCCAGATCCTCCCATTGACCTTATTGAACTTTACCCGTTATTAGACAGGGCCAATCAGGCGCTTGGCCGTCTGGACGGATCCACCGCACTGCTGCCCGACGCCCATCTATTTCTCTACTTCTATATTCGCAAAGAAGCCGTGATCTCCTCGCAGATTGAAGGAACACAGTCTACTCTCTCGGAACTACTGCTCTTCGAACATGGAATCGGTCCCGCTGCGCTGATGGATGATATGAGGGAGACTTCGCATTATGTCGCAGCCATGGAACACGGATTGAAGCGGCTCAGGGAGGGGTTTCCGGTTTCTCTGCGTCTGCTCTCCGAGATTCATGGTGTGCTCTTGCAAGGTGGCCGAGGAAGCGAAAGGACTCCCGGCGAATTCCGGCGCAGCCAGAACTGGATTGGAGGTACCCGGCCGGGAAACGCTCTTTTCGTTCCGCCGCCTCCCGATGCGCTAATGGAGTGTCTCGACGCCTTCGAGAAGTTCCTCTATGACAACCGGTTGCCGATGCTGATTAAGCTCGGCCTTGCACATGTGCAGTTCGAGACCATCCATCCATTTCTCGACGGCAATGGACGAGTGGGACGGCTTTTGCTTACGCTCCTGCTTTGCGAGAGCGGAGTGCTCCGCGAGCCGCTGCTCTACCTGAGCCTGTACCTTAAGACCAATCGCGACCGTTACTATGAACTTCTGCAAAAGGTGCGCCTGGAAGGCGCATGGGAGGAATGGCTGGAGTTTTTCCTGCAGGGAGTTGTCTACACTGCAGAGGAGGCATCCGAGATGGCCGCAAAATTGCGCCAGCTCTTCCGCGAAGATGGCGTGCACATACAGGGTCTTGGCAAGTCCTCCGGAACGGCAATGCAGGTACACAGCTACTTGCAGGCCAGACCCATCAGCAACATTCGGAATATCGCCTCCGGAACCTCCAAAACATTGCCAGCCGTCGCTCAAGCTCTTGCAAACCTTCAGAAGTTGGGCATTGTCACTGAGACCACTGGACGCCGCCGTAATCGCATCTTCATCTACCAGCGCTGCCTCGATCTGATTGGAGCAGGAACCGAACCGATTCCGGGAATGCGCTAACTCGCTATCCCGTCAGCCTTCGCGCCCCTTGGAGCCGGATCGACACATGCACCAGCCCCATCGCGGCCGGCGTTACACCGGGAATGTGGCTGGCCTGGCCGATGGTCACAGGCCGCACCCGCTCCAGCTTCTCGCGCATCTCTCGCGATAACCCGCTGATGACGCTGTAATCAATCCACTCCGGAATCGCAACCCCCTCGGCGGCCTTGAGTTTGGCAATGGATTTTTTCTGCTGCTCGATGTAGCCGGCAAACTTAATCTCCGTCTCCACGGCGCGTGCCTCATTGCGCAGCGTGGCTCGCGCTTCGGGAGTTTGATCGAGTCGAGCAATTAGCTCAGTCAGCAGCGGATCGGCGGCCAGCTCCTCCCGCATCGCGCCGAGCACCGTCTCAATGCCCACCTCAGGCCGCTTCAGCAGTTGCGCCCAGGTGAGGCCGGCCGTCGCCGTCAGCTCGCCCAGGCCCGCCGCGCCCAGCCGCTCTTTGTCCACCTTGCGGATGGTCAGCAGCCGCTCCAGCGCGGCCATACGTGCCTGTTTGTGCTCATACTCCGCCCAGGCCGCGTCATCGATCAGCCCCAGCCTCCGCCCGTACGGAGTCAACCGCCGGTCGGCATTGTCGATGCGCAGGTGCAGACGAAACTCCGCCCGCGAGGTGAACATCCTGTAGGGCTCATTCGTGCCGATCGATATCAGGTCGTCGATCAGCACGCCGGTGTAGCCTTCGCTGCGGTCGAGCGTGAACGGCGGCTCGCCCTTGAGCATGAGCGCCGCGTTGACCCCGGCCATGATCCCCTGGCAGGCAGCCTCCTCGTATCCGCTGGTCCCGTTGATCTGCCCGGCCAGGTATAGCCCCTCCATGCTCTTCACGCGCAGTGTCCGGTCGAGCTCGGTCGCGTCCACGCTGTCGTATTCAATGGCGTAACCGGGGCGGAGCATCTCCGCCTGGTCGAGGCCGGGGATGGAGCGGACAATTTGAAATTGGACCTCCATGGGCAGCGAGGTGGACATGCCGTTCACGTAAACCTCGTGGGTGTGCAGCCCCTCCGGCTCCAGAAAAAACTGGTGCTGCGTCTTATCGGGAAATTTGACGATCTTGTCCTCGATCGACGGGCAATAGCGCGGCCCAACTCCCGCTATCTGCCCCGAATACATAGCCGAGCGATGCACATTTTCGCGAATGATGCGCAGCGTCTCCGGCGTGGTGAAAGCGATGTGACAACTGATCTGCGGCTGGATTATTTTCTTGGTCCTGAAGCTGAAGGGCGTGGGCTCTGCATCCCCCGCCTGTTCCTCGAAGGCCTCCCAGCGAATCGTCCTTCCGTCCAGCCGCGGTGGCGTGCCTGTCTTGAGCCTGCACGTCCGCAAGCCCAAAGCCCGCAGCGCCTCGCCCAACAGCTCACTGGCCGGCTCCCCGCTGCGACCGGCTGGATATTTTTCTTCGCCGCAGTGAATCAACCCGTTCAGAAATGTGCCGGTCGTGATGATGGTGGCCCCGGCCAGCAGCCTCCGGCCATCGCGCAGCTTGAGGCCCAGTACCTTTCGCCGCGAACCTGTATCCCCCTCCTCCACAATCAGCCCCGCCACCTCTGCCTGGCGAATGTGCAACCCTGGCTGGCCTTCGAGCACCTCGCGCATCTTCACCCGGTAAAGCTGCTTATCGCACTGTGCCCGCGGACTCCACACCGCCGGACCACGAGATGCGTTCAGCAGCCGGAACTGAATGCCAACCGCGTCGGCTACCTCGCCCATCACGCCGCCCAGCGCGTCCACCTCGCGCACCAGATGGCCTTTTGCCACGCCGCCGACGGCCGGGTTGCAGCTCATCTGTGCAATGAGGTCGAGGTTCATGGTGATGAGCGCCGTTTTGAGCCCCATGCGCGCTGCCGCCATGGCCGCCTCGCACCCTGCGTGCCCCGCGCCCACCACGGCCACATCGTATTGTTCGGTAAAAGCCATCTGGAGCTATTCTACGGATTGTGCGCCGCATCCGGCTGCAACCCGCCGGTGTCTAATCATCTGGATGGGAGAAACCATGCGCAATCAATGGTCTTTGGCGTTGCTGGCGGCGGCTTGGCTGGCTCTGGCAGCGACCGCGCAGAGCAAGGACAGTTTTACGCCCATGCCGCTGGACGCCGGCTTTGGCCGCATGGACATCAGCGCGCCGCCCATTGCGCCGGAAGAGATCATCCGCCAGTTTGCCGCAAAGGAAAGCGAATTTCAGAAGGCGCTGAATCACTTCACCTATCGCCGCGTCGCCCGCGTACAGACCATCGACGACGACGACAAGGTGGACGGCGAGTACTACCAGGTGGACGACGTCAGCTTCGACCCCGCCGGCAAGCGCATCGAGAAGGTGATTTATGCGCCGCAGAACACTTTGCAGCGGGTGCAGATGTCGCCTTCCGACTTGCAGGAGATTCAGCGCGGCAATCCTTTCGTTCTAACCACCGAAGAGATCGGCCAGTACAACGTGAAGTACGTGGGCCGGCAGAAGGTGGACGAGGTGGACTGCTACGTCTTCGATGTGGCGCCCAAAGTCATCGAAAAGAAGCAGCGTTACCTGGACGGACGCATTTGGGTGGATACAATCGGCCTGAAGATCGTGGTGACCAACGGCCGCATGGTGCCTTACGACACGCGCAAGTATAGCAAAGACTTGCATCCGCTCCTCATGACGTGGCGGCAACAGGTGAATGGCCACAATTGGTTTCCTGTTTACACCAAGGGCGAGGGTGTTCTGCACTTCAGCGGCGGCTCCGGCCACATGGCCCAGAACGTGCACATCCGCGACACTATTAAATACACTGACTACAAGCAGCTCGGCTCGACCATTAAAGTTGTCGATGAAGGCCGGGACATTACGCCGGACGCAAAGCCGCCGGAGGAGAAGCCGAAGATGTAGCCGCTCACTGTTCGCGGACAGCCTGTCAGACGTGCTTCCATATCTGTAGTTGAACGAAAGGAAAATATGACCGCCCAGAGAATCAAGTTTCCGTTGAAGATCGCTCTCCTGGCTCTGATAGCTTCCGGCCTGCTCTGCGCCCAGGAAACCCGCAAAGACATCGTCAACCCATCCGCCAATTCCGCCGACGACACCAAGGAAAATAATGCAGCCGTTCCCGATGTCTACGCTCTCACTGGCCACTTCGACCGCATCGTTATCCTGCGCTTCAAATACAAGACTGACCTGCTTGCGGGCATGGAAAAGATGGTGAAACAGGAGCACATACAGAACGGCGTCATCCTCAGCGCCGCGGGCTCCGTGCGCGGCTACCACGTGCACCAGGTCAGCAACCGCACCATGCCCTCGCACGACACCTTCGAGCAAAACCCCACTCAGCCCGCCGACCTGGTCAGCATGAACGGTTACATCATCAACGGAAGGATTCACGCTCACATGACGCTGGGGACGCCGGACCGAACCATCGCTGGACATCTCGAACCGGGCAATGAAGTCTTCACCTTCGCCATCGTTACCATCGGCGTCATGAACGACACTGACCTGAGCCGCGTGGACGACAAGACCTACAGATAGAAAAACAGGGGCTAGCAGTCCCTCCTGCAGTTCCCTGTTCCTTAATAGAAAAGATACTTCCGCCAGCGATCATCGGCGCGCCCCAGCATGCGCATGATCTGCCGGCTGGTGTGCAGCGAGAAGGGGCGCGGGTCGCGCAGCAGAATCATGTCATCAATCTCGCTCAACATGCGGTTGCCTTTGTGACGGTTGCAGGGATGACAGCAGGCCACCAGATTTTCCCAGGTCGAATTGCCGCCGCGCGAGCGGGGAACCACGTGGTCCAGCGTCAGGTCGGCGGGCGACAGCGTCTCGCCGCAGTACTGGCAGGTGTTGCGATCGCGCAGCAGAATATTTTTGCGCGAGAGGGCGCGCGTCTGATAAGGAATGCGACGATATTCAAGCAGCCGTATCACCGAGGGCATAGGAATGCGGCTCCGCTGGGCGTGAAGAATCAGCCCATGCTCCTCCTCGGTGCGCGCGATGCCCTTGAGCACCAGCACCAAAGCGCGGCGAGCGCCGCAGATATTGATCGGCTCATAGGAGGCGTTCAGCACCAGCACCGGCATCTGCAAGATGTGCGCGGAGTGGATCGTCACCTTCTCGCCGGCCAGCGCCGCGGCCCTGGCGATAGACTTCTGCTTGCGTGCATGAATCATGGCTTTTCCCAGCGACATCCTTTTTTCCCCCGTCAAAAAGATGATTGCTCGTGCGATGAATAAATGCTTTTCTCTTGCAAGGTTGAGGCCGGCGCTGTGCCGGCGAATCCGGGGTCCCCACGGACAGGTCTTGGTCCGTGGGGTGGAAATTCAGAATTCTCCTCCGCATCGTCAAAGCGCGCGGAAATTACCCGGCGGTTTTCGTGCACGCGGTTCGCCCTGGCCAGCGTGGCCACCCACACCGAGGCCGCACCGGCACTATTCAGCGCCAGTGCAGCGGCGCGAGCTGTTGCGCCAGTGGTGAAAATGTCGTCGATGATCAAAATGTGCTTCAGAATGACTGCGGCCGGATCGGAGACTTCAAACGCTCCCTTCACATTCAGCCGGCGCTGGCGCGGCGTCAGGCCTGCCTGGCTCTCGGTGGCGCGCAGCCGCATCAGCGTGCTCGAAGCCAGCGTGAGCTTCCACGCCGGATGCGTTTTGCTCAGCACGCCAAGTGCATGAAAGGCCAGCGAGCGAGCCTGGTTGAAGCCGCGCTCGGCATATTTGGACCGGTGCAAAGGCACCGGAACCACCAGCATCTCCGCCGGTGCCTCATCCGCCAGTTGGGCAATTGCTCGGGCGAGTATCCGTCCCAGCCCTCGAGCAGCCGCGTGCAGACGGTCATATTTCAGCGCGTGGATGGCCGCTTTCATGCGGTCCTGGTATGGCCCATAGGCCACCGCCCGCACAAACGGCGGCGGCGCCATCCGGCAGACCCGGCACAACCCGGAACTGGTCGGGCCGGGCTGCATTGGCGCGTCCAGAGAGTCACCGCAGCGGGAGCATAGTTGACCGCCCTGAACGGGAAACTCCGTCCAGCAAACTGGGCAAATGGGCACGGAAGTGAGATGCGGCAGTGAGGAGCCGCAGAGGGCACAAGAGGAAGGGAGTAGAGCGCAACTCAACGAATCCATGGGACTTCGCAGCACACGAACCACTGCGCGCCAACGGGAAGTCCCCGCGGCCGGCACGTCGAATGTCAGTGAACCAGAGTCACTGCGGAAGACACACCTCACTTGTGGCCAGCCTGGCTCAACGCCCGCCGCCTTGCCGTCAGTATACTCGGATCGGGCCGTAGATTCTATGGGATTGCGCGCACACAGTTGTCGGTAATTATTAATGAATAGTCAGCATCCTTATATAAAAATGAGGCGAGCGCTTGCCAAAAACTCCTGATGAGTGGCCACACGGCACAACGCCGGCAAAGCCGCATGCGCTGGATGGAAGAGAGCTCTATCCGCGCTGTTTCTTTCCAAAATAGAATAACCCGCCACCAGCCATGATCCCCGCGATGCCCAGAATCGGGGGAATATTCTCCGGCAGATTTTCTTTATCGTCGACTTGAATCAGACCCATGTCCGGAGTCTGGCTGCTATTCGGATTAGAAAATCCTCCGCAAAAGATGGCCGACAACCCGGCAACAATCAAGAGAATTCCAATGATCCTCATCTATGCTCCTGTTCCAGGGACCGGCTGTTGGCCCTTCATTCACTTGGTGAGGTGCCCTTCCCTGGTGCGCCTCACTGTGCTGGATGAATCTCGAGCGATCTGCCCCCTGTCGGATTGATTCTTGTATGTGCTACGGCGAGTTGCAATTCTCCGCGACGATAACTTAGCAGCACTTGCCCCCGTCTTTCTGGTTGCATTGGTGCTGTGCGGTGGCTTTATCGTTGGCATTGCGAGCCGCATCCTTCACCTTGCCGACGGCCGTCTCAACTTTTCCCTTGATCTGTTGAACGGCGCCTCTTGCCTGGGTCCCGGTGTTGCCGGTCAAGTTTCCTGCATGCCGCTTTGCGCTTCCCACCACTTCGTCGATAGCACCCTTCACTCTTTGCTTATCCATTTTTCCACCTCTTGACGTAGAATGGCACCGATTCGCGGTAGTTCGCTGGTCTATAGGGAACACAATGAATTCCCAATCGGGCTTTCGCCCGCAATATCATCTTTCTCCGATTATTAGGGCAATGCAGAGAATCCACCCGGTGCGCCACGGTGGTGATTCTCCCCTTCATTTCTCCTGAGAGCCGCGAGGGGTCCGCGTCTGGCGCTCGGTCCAGCTTGTTTTTATCTTTTCGTAGGTAGCCTGCATCGCATCCAGTTCCAAATCGCTCAGTCTCTCGATATCGATCATTTGATTGCGTGCCGAATCCATGGCCCGGATCAACTCATTGAGCTTCAGATGAGTCGCGCGCGCATTGCGATTCTGCGTGTTCTGGATCAAAAAGACCATCAAGAACGTCGCAATGGACGTTCCCATGCTGATCACCATCGCCCAGTGGTCTGAGAAATGAAAGATGGGTCCGGTGGCAGCCCACACAACGACCACCAGGCCCGCGCCTGCAAACGCCCACGTTGATCCCAGCCATCCAGAGGCCACTGCGGCAAAACGACCGAAATGGCCGTGTACGGTCCGGTCCTGAGTCTCGATTGCTTGTTGATTCATCACGCATTGCCTCCAAATTCCGGCTGCTCAGTGACATTACACTGACAGTGCGGAGCCAGACTGTCGCAAAAGGAGCACAACACGGCGCAACCGGCTGGGAAGAGCCGGCCCGGGATTCGAGATGGCCAAATTCGAGAGGAAAGCAGAGACGCGGCTGCGGGGCGGATCAGCCACCCTCCGCGGCCGTAGCTTTAGAAGACCCCTGCCAGAAAGACCTCGGTTGAGTTGACCCTCGCGACCTTTGCGCCGTTGGTCGCCAACACCACCGGCGAAAGGGTCATCACCGGGCAGTGCGCGTGGGCCAGCATCTTATAAACCACTCCGAGACGGGCCACGGCGGCAAAGGCGGACGCGCCCTGTGCACCCAGCACGATCAGGTCGGCCTGCTGCGACCGTGCCTGAAAGAGCAGTTCCTCAGTGGGGTCGCCCTGCGCCATGATCGGTTGCACGGCGATCCTGCCACGAAGCGCAACCGGAACTAGTGAGACCATCTCGTCCTCAATCTGATCGATGCTCCTGATGGCCAAAACCTCAATTCGCTCCTGGGGCCGGATTACATGCTGTAAAACCAGGCGCGCGTTGTGCTCCACGGCCAGTTCCGCCGCAAAACCAGCCACCATGGAACTGGATTCATGCAGGCTTATACCGCACAGAATGCTCTTGAGGGTGAAGTTGTCGTCCGCGCAATCCACCACCTCGGGACCGACGATGAAGACTGGCACTGAGGCCATGCGCAACACCGCCTCGGCCACCGAACCCACCAGTAATTTGCCGATGGGGCCCGGAGAGTGGGTACCCATGACGATACGGTCAATCTCCCGCTCGCGCTGATAAGTGAGAATCTGGTCTGCTGCCAGCCCCGGCCGCACCACCGTCTCGCATACCACGCCCGCATCCCGGGCGCGCTCGGCCAGCGGTTCCAAATGCTCCATCTCGACACAGGCCGCGGCGGCTGGATCGTAGTAAAGAACACTCGAACTCTCCGTCGCCGACACCACTAGCGTGTCGTAGGCGTGAAACAGTATCAGCGCGGCGTCAAACTCCACGGCTTGCGCCAGAGCATAGGCAAAGGCCTTTTCATTGGCGGGAATCTCAGAGGCAAACAGAATGGTGGAGGGTTTGCTCCAACTCGGCTTGTGGACAGTAGCCATGGGAAACTCCTGGAAGTACGACAGGTAAATAGCAGACTCGCATCGGCTTGCGGCGCCCGTTGGCGCAACGCAGCCCGGATGAATCACGACAGGGCCACATAAACAACTCTAGCTTCCAAAGTGCAGGAAACCAATGTGATCGTGAACAATGCGCAGATTCCAGGAAAATCAATGATCAGTTATGGAATTGTGCGCCCTTTTTGGGAACTTGTCCAGCCGCAGATGGCCTCATCTGTCAATTGAATCAAATAAAGTGATCCAAATCACATCCAATCCGGCCCCGCGGCTGCTCTTCTAATTCAGAAATCGTGCTGCTTGAGCGGTTTTCCAGTTCAAGGGGCTCTGCTGTAGGCTTTCATGACAGTCTCCTTTCCGAGGGAAACCATCCTATCGGCAGAGTCTTGGTTTACTTTAATGACGAAAGTCAGCTCAATCCCCCGGCGCAGGACTCGCTTCCCGGTCCGCCCGCCTCGATTCCGCTGCCCGATTTCGTAGGAGGTTCCATGCAGCCGATGCACAACATCCCCGCCCGTGGCGGATTGAACTTCGACGAAACCCCATTCCTCGCCATCTGGGAGGTCACCCAGTCCTGTGACCTGGCCTGCAAGCATTGCCGCGCCGCCGCCCAGCCCATCGCCCATCCTGACGAACTCACCAACTCCGAGGGGAAGGCGCTGATCGACCAGATCGCGGCTATGGGCGTGCCAATTTTTGTCTTCACCGGAGGAGACCCACTGAAGCGCGCCGACGTCTTCGAGCTGATCCGCTACGCCGCTGATAAAGGCGTGCAGGTGGCGCTTACCCCTTCGGCTACGCCGCTGCTGACGCGCGAGGCGATTTTCAAATTAAAAGAGGCGGGCCTGGTACGGCTTGGCATCTCGCTGGACGGCTCTTCACCGGAGATTCACGACGCTTTTCGCGGTCTTCCCGGCGCTTATGCGCGCACCATTCAGGCCATTGAGTGGGCCAACGAGGCCGGCATTCCTATCCAAGTGCACACCACCATCAGCCGCCACAACGCCCACGACCTGGACAATTTATGCGCCCTTTTCGAGAAGCTGGCCATCGTGATGTGGAATGTTTTCTTCCTGGTTCCTGTGGGACGCGGGCAGTTAAATGACCTACTCGACGGAGAGGAATTTGAGCGTATTTTTGGGCAAATTTACGAGCTTTCGCACCGCGTAAACTTCCAGATCAAGACCACCGAGGCCATGCACTACCGCCGCTACCTGCTGCAAAACAACCTGGAAGAGCGCAAAATCGGTCACGGCCATCCGGGCGCCAAACCTGCTACCGCAGCTGCTTACGAGCCCGGCGCGCCTACCAGCGACGCCAAAACCCGCACAGCCAGCTGGGCCACTCGCCGCGTCAACGACGGCAAGGGCTTCCTGTTCATCTCCCATGTGGGCAATGTATATCCCAGCGGCTTTCTGCCCATCCACGCCGGCAACATCCGCGAGACTCCGCTCAGCGAGATCTACCGCAACGCGCCCATCTTCAAGTCTTTGCGCGACACCAGCAAGCTGGAAGGCAAATGCGGCGCCTGCGAGTACAAGGAGATCTGCGGCGGCTCTCGCGCCCGCGCCTACGCCGTCACTGGCGACCCCCTGGCCCAGGAGCCATGCTGCATCTACCAGCCAAAGCACTGGGACCCGCAGTTGGAGAGCGAAGCGGCGGCGTTCGCGAAGAGCTAAAGGGCAGCTTTTAGCTATTAGCTTTTAGTTTTTAGCTCGACGCGCCTGTCCCAGATGCGCAGCTCAGGCCGATTACCTTGTCACCGGGGATAAAGATTTGCTCGTGTTCGCCGCGCGATACCCTATCCCCGCTGCGGCCATCTTCTGGGAACGCCATGGACAATAGGATTTGTTGCCCGACTCCCACGTTTAAAAGACGAGACTCGATGGCACCTGGATGGGCAGAGGATTGATGCAATAAAGTTGTGCAAAGTTGACCAGTCAGTCGCAATTGCCCAACGGTAAATTCCACTTAGGAATGTAACTGGAGGATTTGCCATCATGAAGGGAAGCGAAAAGGTCATTGCCGCGCTGAATAAGACTCTACAGGAAGAGTTCACAGCACTTAGTCAATATTTCATTCACTCCGAAATGTGCGAGAACTGGAAATACGATCATCTTTCCAAGCATCTGAAGAAGGTATCGATTATGGAGATGAAACATGCGGAAAGACTGATTGAGCACATACTCTTCCTGGATGGAACACCTAAAATGACCGGACCCACGCAAATAAAGGTAGGGAAAACGGTGCAGGACCAGTTGGAGAATGACCTGAAATCTGAACTCGACGCGATTAAGTCCTACAACGACGCGGTAAAACTGGCACGGGCCGAGGGAGACAATGGAAGCGCCGAGCTGTTCACCGCGAATCTAAGGGACGAGGAAGTGCATACCGACTGGCTGGAAGCGCAACTGAGCCAGATCAAGGAAATTGGCTACGAGCGCTACTTGAGCATGCAGTTGCAAGGAGAGTAGACAGACGCTTCTGGGATGAGGCTCCGTGATTGTCGCGGCGGGTGCATGCATCTTCCGATTTTAAGCAGCTATATTCAGAGAACTCCTCGGCCCCTGCTCACTCCATCCCCGCTCCCCCTGCGTATGGCGGGATGTACAATCCATCCTCAGGGGAGATTTTATGAGCTCATTTAATTCGCTGCGGCGCGATTTTTTGCGCACGGGCGGTATCGGCATGGCGGCTGCCGCGATTCCCGCTGTTTCTTTTGCATCTGCGACAGACGACAGCAAACCGGCCGCCAAATCTGCCTCGCCTGTCTTTGACGTGCGCGCGTATGGCGCGGCGGGGGACGGCAAGGCGCTGGATACTCCGGCCGTGAACAAAGCCATTGAAGCCGCGGCAGCCGCAGGCGGCGGAGTGGTTCTCTTCCCCGCGGGGAGCTACCTGTGTTTTTCCATCCGCCTGAAGAGCCATGTCCATCTGTATCTGGAGGAAGGCAGCGCCATCATCGCCGCCGACTCGCCCAAGCCCGGCGAGACGACCGGCTACAACGGAGGCGTGTACGACGCAGCCGAGCCCAAAACCGAGTGGGATGCCTACCAGGATTACGGACATAACCACTGGCATAACTCGCTGCTGTGGGGCGAAGATATTCACGACGTCAGCATCACTGGAACCGGACTGATCTGGGGCAGAGGCCTCAGCTTCGGCGCCGGCCCTGGGCGTCCTCCGGAAGCAGAACGCAGAGGCTTCGGTCCTGAACCCCCAGCCGGCACCGGCGTAGACAGCCATTCTCCGGCGGCGGCACAGAGCAGCGCTAACCGTCCGCGGTTTCCCCGAGGCGACTATCCGATGTATCAGGCCGAGCAGCCGGGAGTGGGCAACAAGGCCATCGCGATGAAGAACTGCCGCAATGTTCTGCTGCGCGACTTTGCGATGCTCAAGGGCGGCCACTTTGCGCTGCTGCTGACCGGCGTGGATAACCTGACAATCGACAATCTAAAGATTGACACGGACCGCGACGGCATGGATATCGATTGCTGCCAGAATGTGCGCGTCTCCAACTGCACCGTAAACTCGCCGTGGGACGACGGCATCTGCCCTAAGTCGAGTTATGCGCTGGGTACTGCGCGACCTACTAGGAATTTGACCATTACTAACTGCTGGGTTACTGGATATTATGAGTTAGGATCGGTGCTGGACGGAACCTATAAGAAGTTTGCGCCTGACTTTCACGTTCCGCGCACCGGTCGCATCAAGTGCGGGACGGAATCAAATGGCGGCTTCATCAATGTGACCATCTCCAACTGCGTCTTTGAGGGCTGTCAGGGATATGCGCTGGAATCCGTAGATGGCGCACTTATAGAAGACATCGCCATTACGAATACGACCATGCGCGATCTGGTTTCAGGTCCGATCTTTATGCGGCTCGGTGCGCGACTTCGCGGACCTAAGGAAACCACCAAGGTGGGGACGCTGAAGCGCATTCTCGTCAGCAATCTGGATTGCTACAACGCGCCGCAGAGAATCAGTTGTGTGCTGAGCGGCATTCCGAGTTATACGATTGAAGATGTGAAGCTGTCTAATGTTTATATAGAGACGGTTGGCGGCGGCACGTCGGAGATGGCGAAGATTGAACCGCCGGAACAGGAAAACAAGTATCCGGAGCCATCGATGTTCGGGCCGATGCCGGCGTCAGGATTCTTTATGCGGCATATGCGCAATGTGGAGATGAGTCACGTGGAGATTGCCAACACGACTCTCGATGCGCGTCCTGCGTTTTACTTGACGGAAGTAGAGCGGGCGGACTTTTTTGCGGTGACGGCTCCGCACGGGACGGATGGCGCTTTCGCATTGCACGGCGTGAAGGATCTGCGCATTGGGTGGAGCAGGGCTGCGACGGATACAACGCTGGCCAGCGTGGACAACAAGACGCTGTAAGAGGTGGGGCAAATCAACGCGCTACAATCACGCGCGTTTCATAAGCCGCCAGCTTCAACTGAACTTTCAGATTTTTACCTGTGCGCGTGGATTGCAACGGGGTGACGATTGCGGTCTGCGGATCCCAGATTTCCGCGATGCGTCCTTTGCTCATCAGCGTGACTGTGTGATCGCTGGCCTGCGCGCCTTCGTTGAAGAAGAGATACACGTCAGCATCCTTCCATCTCCGCTTCATTATGCGCAGGGCAGTGTCTGCTGAATCCAGCCGGACAACAGGCGCTATGACTGCGGCGTTGACCGCCGCGAGAACTTCACCGGGGACCGCTTGCAGGGCAGGCGGCGCGGCAGGAGGCTCCATGGGCGGCGTGGGAGTGGGCGGCAACTGCGCGTTCACCACGGTGGCCCAGGAGAAGTCCGCCGCTTTCGCCGGTGTTGCATCGCGGATGGTTTGGCCCGCGATCAAACTGGGCGTGCCGCCCAGAAAGACGACTTTACCGCCTCCGTCAGCAAAGACCTTAAGCCGCGTCAGCGCATCGCCTGAGATTATTATTGGCGCGGGCAGAATCACCGTGCGATAGCGATTGCCGCTGAGCGTTTCAAAGCTGCCTTTGAGCGGCTTGAGGTCGCGCGCCAAGGCGTCTTCATCCACGATGTCGAAATCGATTTGGTGCTCGCTTAGCAGCCGCTCGGTGGAGACAAACGCCGTGTCCGAAGCATCATTGCCCAGCCACATGGAACTGGACGGCAGATAGAGCGCGACGGTGGCATCGGGCGTGCCCATGGCCATCAGGTAGCTCAATCGGCGCACATATGCGAGCAGATCCGGAAAGCCAGGCTGCCCCATGTAACCGGAGGGCGGACGCGCGCCGGCTGATGTCGCCGGAAAGTACATGGTTTCGATCAGGTTGACTCCGCGCACAAACTGTTCGTTGAGAATGTAGCGCGCCATCTCCACATCGGGAGCCGGACGGTAGGCCGCAAAGCTCTCGGTGAACGCTCGCGGCTTGCCATATACGTGCGCGGCGGAGCTGGCCAGGCGCGGAAAATCGGAGATCGTGTCCTTCCAGATTTGATGCCAGATGGCGTCGATGCCGGGCAACTGGACTTCGCGCATATCGCGAAAAAACGAGCCCTCGCTGCGTGTCAGCTCCATCTCCAACTCTTCATGGTTCAGGTGAACCTCGTATTCCAGATGATTGGCGGCGCACCAGTCGCCCTGCGGCTTGAAGAAACCGGCGGCAAAGAGCTGCGAGAAGACGTCGTAATAATCGCCCTTGATTCGAGTCTGCTCAGGCGTCAGATGGATGGGAATGCCGGGATCGCGGCGCGAAGGCGTCTGCGTAAAGAGCGCGACATAGGGCTGCACATCGTAGCCTTTGAGTTCGCGAAAGCGATCGAAGAACTTCGGCGTCCAGGGCAGGCCGGGGATGGAATAGTCGGGCTCATCGCCACGGAAGCCGAGGATAGTCTTACCGAACTCGTCGCCCATCGCCTGTTTGTACTGCTCGTGCGTGAAGCGCAGATACTGCTCCGTCGCCGCGGGATCGAGATAATCCTCCAGTGACTGCGAGCCGTCCTTGACGCGCTTCGGATTCGTGTCAGAGCGCGTGGGCGAGGTGCGGAACTCATGATCGACAAGCAAGACCGTCCAGTTACCCGCGGGCGCAGTCCAATCCAATGTGTTGCCGTGCAAAGGAAGTGCAATTGCCGTGCCGTTTTGATCCACCGCCGCCACACTTACCGTGTCGGAAGCGAGCTCGCGATGCAGAAGCGTGCCTCCGGGAACAGGAATCTTCTCCGCGACTTCAAGCGCCTGCATGCGCAGCTCTGGTTTTTCCGTGGTGAACTTGCCGCCGGCAAAACCGCTGGGATAACCGGCATCATCGACGATCCACACGCGCATGTTGCGCTGTTTCGCTTCTTCGACAAAGTTGCGGAAGAAGGCGAAGTACTCCGGCGAGAGGTACGCGAAGGGCATGTCGTAGCCGGCCTGCACGGTGACCGCCTGGAAACCGAGGCCGTGCAGCGTGTCCAGATCGCGCTCGACCTGCGAGATGCTGACGGGACCGTTCAAGCCATAGTAGGGCTCGGGGCCAAATTCAGGCGGAGGAGTCTTCCATTGCGCAGCCACCTCGGCCGCCGTGGGGTTCTGTAGCCGCTGCCAGGATTGCTGAGAAGTTGCCAAGGCCGGCTGCATCAGGAAGACGATCACCGTCAGAGCGATGCATGTGCGATTCACCACGGGATTGAACTCCTTCCTCGGTTAGGATGCGAGCGCAAGCGCTTGTTCAACTCGGTCAATCCGTATGGTACATGTTTTCGAAATCGGAAAACCGGCGAAAGTTTCCAATACCATAACTTCACTTCGTATACCGACTACCTTGACGCGCCGACTGCGGAATCCTAGAGCCTGTTTCATAAATGGTCATTATCTCTCGTTTGCAATCCCACAGGGGTTAAAACCCCTTGTTTCTAAGACCCTTTTCGGCACGACTGAAGTCGTGCCCTGACACGAGGCGGGTTTATGATACACGTTCTAGGTGGATGGCCTAAACCAGTGCTTCTTCAGCCACAGCGAGACCTGCACCAGCAGAATCAGCGCCGGAACCTCAACCAAGGGGCCAATGACCGCGGCAAAGGCCGCGCCGGACTTCAGCGTGAAGACGGCGACGGCAACCGCGATAGCCAGTTCGAAGTTGTTGCTTGCGGCCGTGAAGGAGAGCGTGGCTGTCTGCGAATAATCGGCGCCCACCATGCGGCCCATCCAGAAGCTTACAAAGAACATGACCACAAAATAGATCAGGAGCGGCACGGCAATGCGCAGCACGTCGAGCGGAAGCTGGACAATTAGATTTCCTTTCAAGCTGAACATCACCACGATGGTGAAGAGCAGTGCGGCGAGCGTCAGCGGGCTGATGGCCGGCACAAAGCGCGTCTGATACCACGTGCGGCCTTTGGCTCGCACCAGAAAAAATCGAGTCAACATTCCGGCCAGGAAGGGAATGCCAAGATAGATGAAGACGCTTTGCGCAATCTGGCTCATGCGAATGTCGACCACCACGCCTTTCAATCCAATCAGCGGCGGCAGCACAGTCAGAAAGAACCATGCGTAGACGCTGTAGAAGAGCACCTGAAAGACGCTATTGAAGGCCACCAGGCCCGCGGCGTAATCGGTGTCTCCCTTCGCCAGCTCATTCCACACAATCACCATGGCGATGCAGCGAGCGAGGCCGATCAGGATCAGCCCGGTTCTGTACTCCGGATAGCCGCGCAGAAAAATGACGGCCAGCGCAAACATCAACACCGGCCCGATGACCCAGTTCTGGATCAGCGAGAGGCCCAACACCTTGCGATTGCGAAAGACTTCGCCCAGCCGCTCATACTGCACCTTGGCCAGCGGCGGGTACATCATCAGGATCAGGCCCACGGCGATGGGGATGTTCGTCGTGCCTGCTTGGTAGCGTTGCAGTAGCGCGGGAACGCCCGGCACAAAGCGCCCCAATACGACGCCAGCCGCCATGGCCAGAAATATCCAGAGCGTCAGAAAACGGTCAATGAACGATAGCTTTGAAGCGCCCGGCACAGGGCAGCAGAGTTGCGGGTCTGTCTGCATTTCATCTCTCCTCTGCGGCAAATTGCTCAGTTACAACGGCTGCTTTCCGATGGCGCGCATCCGGTTCTCGATCGACATGTGGTCCAACGTATCGAGCGGCAGGCTGAGAAACCGTTGCACGCGGATACGAATCTGTCGCAGCGCGAGCGCAAAGGCTGCGCGCTTTTCTTCGTCTGTACCAACGACCGCTGCCGGATCGGGAAAGCCCCAGTGTGCAGTTACTGGCTTGCCGGGCCATAGCGGGCACGCCTCGCCGGCCGCGTTGTCGCAGACGGTGACAACAAAATCCATCTCCGGTGCACTAGGTGCGGCGAACTCGTCCCAGCTCTTGCTGCGCAGATTCTCCACCGGATAACCCAGCGCCCGCACTTGTTCGATGGCAAAGGGATTCACTCTGCCGCTGGGATGGCTGCCCGCGCTGTATGCCTTGAAGCGGCCCGCGCCCATTGTGTTGAAGAGCGCCTCTGCCAAGATGCTGCGCGCGGAGTTGCCGGTGCAGAGAACGAGGATATTATACGGTTTCCGCATGAACTTTTCCGTGAAAGAACTACAGTTGGCTTTGAGGATTCCCACCCTTTCGCTAGAAAAAAAGCGAAAGGATGGGGCACAGAGCATTTGTGGATCTATCAGCCGCAACAATTGGGAGCACAACCGCAGCCAGCCGTCTTTGTCGCACCAGGTTTTGTTGCCCGGATAAAGGCGCTCATGAACTTGCCCTCGATCAGCGGGGCGATGGCCTTCACATCCAAGCCCGCTTTGGCCAGGAAGCCCTCTGCCTGTGCGGCGGAGTAGACGCGGGTGGGCTCGACGGAGATGCCGGTGAAGCCCGCGGCGTCCAGCTTGGAGGTGTACTCCTGCTCTTCGAGTGCGCCAGCGACGCATCCCGCCCAAAGCAGCATGGACTTGCGCACTTCGTCGGGAACCTCGCCGCGTACGACAACATCGGAGACGGCAAACCGTCCACCCGGCCTGAGCACCCGAAAGGCCTCGCGCAGCACGCGGTCCTTGTCGGCGGAGAGATTGATGACGCAGTTGGAGATCACTACATCGACAGAATTATCGGGCAAGGGGATGCTTTCGATCTCGCCTTTGAGAAACTCGACATTCTCCACGCCCGCCTGTCGCTGGTTTTCGCGGGCCAGGGCGAGCATATCGTCGGTCATGTCCAGGCCGTAGGCCTTGCCCTTCGGGCCCACGCGTTTGGCGGAGAGCAGCACATCGATGCCACCGCCGGAGCCCAGGTCGAGAACCGTCTCCCCCGGCTTGAGCTCAATCAGCGCCGTCGGGTTGCCGCAGCCTAGCGAGGCCAGCACGGCGTTTGCCGGCAGCCCGCTCTTCTCGGCCTCGTCGTAAAGGTTGGTGGTGATGGGGTCGCAGCACCGCAACGAAGGTTCGCAGCAAGCCACCGAACCGCTCTTCCGCACCTCGCGCGCTGCGGCGCCATACTTCTGCTGTACCAGAGTCTTGGTATCCATTTTGGTCTCCATCGTGTACCCTCACATTCGCTTAAGCAAATATATTCGCCCAGCTCATATTTGTCAACACGTATATAATAAATTCATGAAATGTTGCTCCAAGTCCGTCAGTATGGCGGGCATTTTTGCTGCCCTGGCCGATACCACTCGTCTGCGCCTGTTGAATCTGATGGCCGGCCGCGAGGTTTGTGTCTGCCACTTTGTGGAGATACTCGGCCAGAGCCAGCCCAAAATCTCGCGGCACCTGGCCTACCTGCGCCAGGCCGGCATCGTGGCTGCGCGCCGCGATGGCAAGTGGATGCACTACAGTATCTGCGCGCCTGCCGATGCCGCGGCCAGCTCCATCCTCAGCGCCGCACTGGCAGCGCTTGGCAATGACCGGCAGATGCGCGCTGATAGCAGCAAATTGAGCCGAGCGTGCTTGACGGCATCGCCCTCGGGAATCATACAGATTAAAAGAAAGGCTGAATCCGCATGATGCGCTGGTTGATGGGTTGGTTATGGCGGGTACTGGTGGTATTGGCGGCGGCGTTCGTTTTGCTGTACGTAGGCGATTGGGCGGTTTACAAGTGGCGCGGATCGCCTCGGTCCACGGTCACCGTCAACCGCTACATGACCATTCCGCTCAAGGGCAATAAGCAGGAGTTCGACTACCTGGGTTCGATGGATGTGCCCTGTTCGGTCTCTTTGTTTCCACAGGCAGGGCAAGTTCCCTGTTGGCAACTGCGCCGCAACGCCAACCAAGGGATGAATTTATAGTTATTTTTGCAATGCAATCGTGTGCATAGGCTAACAAACATGATCCCGTGACACAGGTCACGTCGAGGAAACAAAAGGGCATCTAACATCGTTCAATCTTTGTGCAACTCACGAGGAACGATGTATAGCCGCACCCAGAACGAGAACGGAACCTATAACACCCGTTGCCTTTACTGCTTTATGACCATCGCTTCGGCCGTGGAAACGGACAAGGAGCTGGCGAGGGTAGAGGCCGGGCACATCTGTCCGGAGCGGGCGCTGGCGGCGTTGCTGGAGCAGGAAAAGGCTATCGAATCCCGGAGCCATCCGAACTAAAGAATCTCTCGAAACAGCCTTGAACAATCAGCTTTATTGCATACGCGCCTGATCGCGCAGTTGGCGGGCCGTGGCCTCTAGAAATGTCTCCACACTGGCTCCGGCGGGCGGCTCCAGTCCAGACTTTGCCTGGATAGCGGCGGCGATGCGCTCGGCCAAGGCTTGGCGCGTGGGCAAGCTCAAGTCCAGCCGGCGCGCGAAAAATCCTTCCAGAACTTCAAGGTCAGTGGAAGAGAGCCGGGCAATGCCGGTGGCCGGAAGCGAATAGGCGTTGTGTGGCTCGGGGGGTGGGGAGCTGGTGGGAAAGATCTGGGCGGTGAAGGTTCGTGCCCCCGAGTCACCCCACAAAGGCGCCTCTTGCACACGGTCCCGGACGACCAGGGTGCCCGCTGCCATGTCGCCCAGCCGCTGGTGCTGGCGGCTGGCGAAGATTGCGATCACACCCACGGCATAAATCGGAAAGGGTTGCATGTCCACATAGCGGACCAGGTTGCGGGTCATCGACTCGATGAGGCCGATGGCGCGGCCGGAGCGTTGAATGACGCGAATCCGAGCCACGCGCTTGCCGGGGGTGCGGCCGTTCCAGAAGGCCTCAAAGAGCGTGAAATAGCCCCAAAAGAGCAGAAAGATGATGATGAGGAAGATGGCGAAGGCCCATTCCGCTGAAATAGAGGAGAATGCCGCGATGCCCGGCAGGAAGATGGCGAGGAGCACAAAAATCACGAGTAAGCCAGCAAGCCAGATCAGGGAATCGACCAGAAGCGCGATAAAACGGCTGCCGATGCCGGCCAGGAGCATTTGGATATCCACCAACTCCGGCGTATCAATGTTAAGCTCATCTGGTTTAAGCTGATCTGAATTCAACTCCATGGCGCAAATTCTCTCCAACCAGTGGATTCTCAAGCGCCGGCCCCTCTGGGACCGGCTGGCCGCGCTGCTGGCCCAATGCGACGCGAGCGGGCTGGGCCAACTCTCCCGCGCGGAGTTGCAGGAGCTTGCCCTGCTCTACCGGCAGGTAGCGGCAGACCTCTCCGTTTTGCGCCAGGATTCTACTTCGCGCACTTACGCGGAGCACGTGAATCATTTGCTGGCTCGCGCCCACCATATCATCTATTCCGGGCGAAAGACCAATTTTCTCACCCTCTTGCGCTTTCTGCGCGACGAGTACCCGGTCATTTTTCAGCAGCAGATCGGGTATGTGGCGGCTTCGGCGGTGGTTTTCGTATTCTTTGGCCTGCTGGGCGCGGCGCTGACCAGCGCACGGCCGGAGTTCATGCGCAACTTCTTAGGCCCGCAGATGATCGCCACCATGGAGCGCCACACAATGTGGACCGAGTCGGTGGTGAGCGTGGCGCCGATGGCTTCCAGCGCCATTATGACCAACAATCTTACGGTCAGCTTTGTCACCTTTGCCACAGGGTTCATCTTTGGCATGGGAACTTTCTTCTACATTTCTTTCAACGGCATCATGCTGGGGGTGGTTGGCATGGCCTGCCACCACTACGAGATGTCGCAGGCGTTGTGGAGCTTTGTGGCCCCGCACGGGTCGCTGGAACTGCCCGCGATCATCATCGCCGGCGGGGCCGGCTTCCGGTTGGGCCACGCGATGCTCTTCCCCGGCGCACTGCGCTGGCGGGAGTCGGTGGCTCGCGGCGGCATCGAAGCCACGCGGTTGGTCAGCGGCATCATTCCCCTGCTGGTGATCGCCGGGCTGCTGGAGGGCTTTTTTTCTCCGTCGCAGGCTCCCGTGTGGTTTAAGTTCACCGTTGGGGGGCTGCTGTTTGCGATGCTCAATCTGTGGCTGTTCCGAAAAGCAGGGGTTAGGGGTTAGGGATTAGGGCGTAGGGTACTTGTGAAGCGGGGCGTTGCCGCTTGCATCCCCTTGGCTGGTACACTGCCATGGCAGAGAATTCCAGCAAGATTGTTCGCATAGTTTGGAGGCCCACCGTGGCAGATGTTCGACCCCCCGTTTTCAAGCCTTTTGTTTCGCCCAACGAGAGTCCCAGGGAGTTTACCGTTCGCGCCGTTTTGCTTGGCTCGCTGTTCGGCCTGCTCTTTGGCGCTGTTACGGTTTACGTTGGCCTGAGGGCCGGGCTCACAGTGGCCGCTTCGATTCCTATCGCGGTGCTGTCGATCAGCATTCTGCGCGCCTTTGGCCGCAGTTCGATTCTGGAGAACGTCATTGTCCAAACCACCGGCAACGCGGGGCAGTCGATTGCCGCGGGCGTCATCTTCACGCTGCCGGCGCTGATTTTTTTGGGCTTTGATCTGGAGTACTGGCGCATCTTTGTGCTGGCCTTGATTGGCGGCTTTCTGGGCGTGCTGTTCATGGTGCCGCTGCGCCGCGAGCTGATTGTGGAGGAGCACGGCAAGCTGAAGTTTCCTGAGGGCACGGCCTGCGCCGATGTTTTAATGGCCGGCGAGAAAGGCGGCTCGTTTGCCAGCCGCGTCTTTTTCGGACTCGGCCTGGGCGCGATCTATACCTTTTTTCAGAATGAGAATCTTTTTGGCGTGTGGCCGGGGACGCCGGAGTTTCAGCCTGACTTTGGCCCGCATCACGTGATGAAAGGCGCGTCGATCAAGGCCGACGCGACACCGGAGTACCTGGGCGTGGGCTATATCATCGGGCCCAAGACGGCGGGAGTAATGGTGGCCGGCGGCGTGCTGTCGTGGCTGGTGCTGATGCCGCTGATCTACTTCTTCGGCAAGGAGGTGGGCCATCCGATTTATCCCGGCACAGTGCCCGTGGAGATGATGGGCCCCAGCGATATGTGGAAGACCTACATTCGGCCAATCGGGGCGGGGGCGGTGGCAGCCGCAGGAGTGATTGCCCTGCTGAAGACCATGCCCACCATCATCGGCGCGCTGACATCGGGCTTCAAAAATATGCGAGGAGGCAAGGAAGCCAAGGCTGAACCGATTCGCACGGAGAAGGATTTTTCGATGGGCACGGCGATGATCGGCTCGGCAGTGCTGGTCGTGATCATGTTCCTCTTTCTCTACTTCAAACCGGTTCCCGGAGCGCAGGTTACGCTGATGCAAAACCTTGCCGCTTCGCTGCTGATCGTCGTCTTCGGCTTTCTCTTTGTCACTGTCAGCTCGCGGATTGTGGGTTTGATCGGCAGCTCGGCGAACCCCATCAGCGGTATGACCATCGCGACGCTGATGGCTACGTCAGCGATTTTTCTGGTGGAGGGCTGGACGGCCCCAGCCTTCGGCGCGCTGGCGATAACGATTGGCGGCGTGGTGTGCATCGCCTCGGCCGAGGCGGGCGACACCTCGCAGGATTTGAAGACCGGCTTTCTGGTTGGGTCCACGCCGCGCTTGCAACGCTTCGCATTCCTGATCGGCATTGTGGTTTCCACCTTCGCCATCGGTGGCACCCTGCAACTAATGAACACCGGCGCGCAGGAGTTCAAAGCAGCTCCGCAGGCATGGAATCTCACGGCGCCTCACGACGGCGTCAACGTCCAGAAGGCAGAGGGCCTCAACGAGCAGTTCCCCGTGATCAACGCGGACAAGACCAAGACCATTCACCACAAGAGCGAGTATGTGCTGCTGAACGCGCTTGGCTCGCCGGAGCTGCCCGACGGCAAGTATCTCTATTCGCCGGCCAGCGGACAGATTGAGGTGCAGTGGATTCCGGGCATCGGCAGCGAAAAGATTGCAGCGCCGCAGGCGAGGCTGATGGCTACCGTGATCAGCGGAATTCTGAGCCGCAAACTGCCATGGGGTCTGGTGCTGCTGGGCGTTTGCATTGTAATTACCGTGGAGTTGCTGGGCATTCGATCACTGGCCTTTGCTGTGGGGGCTTATCTGTCCATTGGCACGACGCTGGCAATCTTTACCGGCGGCGTGATGCGCTGGATGGTGGACGCAGCCCTCAAAAAGTCCGGCGGAGATCCGGATGCGGAAGGCGACGTTTCGCCGGGCTCGCTATATGCTTCGGGGTTGATCGCGGCCGGCGGGATCATCGGCCTGCTGGGCGTGGCTCTCAAGTTCTACGAGAATTTCTTCAACAAGGACAACCCCATCGCGATTCCGCATAGCATCTTCTATAACAACGGCGTGTCGGTGGTGGCGTTTTTGGCGCTGGCGGGCTCGCTGTATTACTTTGCGCGGAAGCCGCTGAAGAAGTAGGGCGGCGAGAAAACTCAAATCTACGAAAATGCAACAAAATGAACGCCCCTGGGCATTGAGCCTGGGGCGCCCATTTCCGTGGACGAACGTTGATGTGCGGACGGGCCGTATTGCTCCTTACCGCTGCAGGGTGAAGATGACATTCACCGTGGTCTCCACCTCGACCGGCTGGCCGTCAAGCAGATAGGGGCGGTAGCGCCAGGTCCGCACGGCATCCAGCGCGGCCTGCTGCAACATCATCGGACCGCCGGTAACGTGCAGGTTCTCGATGGTGCCGGCTTTGGAGATGATGGCCGCCAGCGTCACCGTTCCGCTGGTTCCCGTAGCCCTTGCAATGGGGGGATAGACCGGCATGGTTTTCTTGATCAGCAGTCCTTCCTCGACAAAACCGGAGATGCGTAGCCGGATCTTTACGTCGGGATGGACGACGGGCCCGTTTGTCTTGTTAAACAGGCCGCCGCCGGGATCGGCGGAGTTCAACGCCCAGTTATCAGAGCCTGGATTGATCGGCGGTTCAGGTTCGCTGGGAACGTAGATGTGGGTAGGAATTCTGCTGGGCGCCTGAAATGGATCGTACGTCATCATGGTTGCCGGTTGGTTCGTGTGCACGGGCTGCTGCGGCTGCTGGGGCTTGGGCGGCTCAAATGCTTCCATCAGAAAGGCGCTAACCCGGCGCGGCAACGCCTCAGGGCAGATGAGCGGAATCAGGACGAACGCCAGCAGGAGGGTGGCGTTGAAGGCGAAGGCCGCGATCATCCATTGGCGGCTGCGGGTGTGGATTTTTCCTGCGGATTCGAAGGTTGAGTCTTCAAACATGGCCTGCCTCCCTGAAACGAATTCAGCCATTCCGGCTGAGAGTTTGGAGGCCATGACAGAGACGCGAGCCGGTATCCGCTCCACGCTCGCGTCTAGGCGCGCTAGATCGGCGCGGGGAGCGGGGCTCTTAGCTCTGCGCCCCGGCGACTAAGACCAATCGCCGGGGACCCAGGTACTCCGCATATCCCAATCGGAACCACTGTACTAAGGTAGACACCGGAGTAAGACAAAGTGTTCCCGGACAAAGATAGAAAAGCTCAGATTCAATCGTTTTTCAATTCAATAATGAATGTGGCGCTTAACCAGGCTGGATCGATGCGGCCAGAGCGGGGGTAGTATCTACGGCAGGGTGTTCGGCCGGCGCAGACTCGGTAGCCGGAGTACACCCGGGCGGAAATCTCGCTAAAGCCACCCGGCCAGGTTCACCCATTTGGGCTCCTTAAAAGAATTATCTTGACAAGATATAGATTCCCTGATAAAAAACAAACGTTCATTATATGAACGAACGTTCGTTTTCCAATACTATGCCGAAGATAGCCAAGCTACGCGCCGAACAGAATCGCATCCAGATTGAGCAGGCAGCCCTCAGCCTGTTCACGCGCCAGGGATTTCATGGCACCAACATCCGCGATATTGCCGAGTTGGCGGAGGTGTCCACGGGCGCTATCTACACCTATTTCCCCACCAAGGAAGCTCTGTTTGAGAGCCTGGTTCACAGCTACGAGAAGCGCATCCGGGCCTGGCGCACAAAGAAGGTGGAGAACCTGGGTACGCCCTTCTCCAGGCGCAGCCTGGAACTGCTGGCGGGAGAGATCCGGGCGTTTGTTTCAGAACATGCCGACTATTGGAAGCTGATGTACATCGACGTGGTGGAGTTCAATAACCGTCATTTTGCGCAGAGTTTCCATAATGTACCGGAACAGTTCAAGTGGCGTCTGGACGCAGAACTGAACGAGGTCTCGGCAAATCCCGCGTGGTGCGGCATTGATCCCGGCTTTGTACTTGCGACGATTTACCTGCAAATTCTTACCTATTTTCTGGTGGAGCGCCTATTCAGCGGCAACCAGCACCTTGGGGTCTCGGACGATACCGCGATCCGGAGGATCATCGATCTGGTTCTCAACGGCCTATGGAAAAAAGACCAGGGCGGCCAACTCTCTCAGGCAGAAAGTAAACCAACCAAGAGCAAGCCAGCCGGAACCAAGCGCGGGCTGGGCAATAGGAAAAAGCAAAAAAGTGTGGCCTCCAGGAGCACAGCCACGAAGAAGATATCGCGCAAGCCTAGCAATTCAACTAAGGAGAAGTGACACATGAAGATCCGACTGATAGCGGTATGGATTGGCTGCCTTCTGGCGCTCACAGCGCAGATGGCGGCGCAAACGGCGACATCGGGACAGATAGCAGGCACGGTGCACGATCCGACCGGCGCGGCAGTGGTGGGCGCCCGCATTGTGCTGACCGCAGCAACCGGACAGACACGCGAAGCGCAGTCCAGCCGCGAAGGCTACTACCGCTTCTCTGGGATTGAGCCGGGCGCGTATTCACTTCAAGTGACCGCGCAGGGATTTGCCACGTACACCGCCAAAGGCATCGTGGTAGGCGTAACGGAGATTGTTGACGTTTCGCCGAAACTGCAGGTGGGCGGCGCGACGACCAATGTCCAGGTGACGGCCGAGGCGCCTCTGGTGCAGACGGAAACTGCAACCACGGGGCGCGTGGTGGAAGAGCGGGAAGTGCATGAGCTGCCATTGCCCACGCGCAACTATCAGCAGTTGCTTGGCCTGCAGCCAGGCACCAGCATCCCGCTGACCAACAACATCGCGCTGGGCCGGGGCGATGTGGACATCAACGTGAACGGCCAGCAGGCCACGAGCAACAACGTGCTGATCGACGGCATCCAGGTTAACTCCATCGGGACCAACTCGACGCCGAACATTCCCGTTCCGTCGATTGACTCGGTCGATCAGTTCATTGTGCAGACCTCGCTGTACGACGCCACGCAGGGCCGCAACACCGGCGGCAACGTTGCCCTGGTGACCAAGTCCGGCACCAACGGACTGCATGGCAGCGCCTTCGAGTTCTTCCGCAACGACGCGTTCAACGCCAACGACTACTTTCTCAAACAGCAGGGGCAGCCGCGGCCGGAGTTGAAGAAGAATCAGTACGGCTTCACGCTGGGTGGTCCGCTGGTCAAGGACAAGACCTTCTTTTTTATCTCCTATCAAGGACAACGCGAGGTCAACGGCACAGACCCGATTTCGAGCTTGTCGTACCTGAACGTTCCCAGCGGCCTCACCAGCAACCGGTCAACGGCAGCGCTGACCACGTACGCAACCACGCTGGGCACTGCCGGATATTACAGTGCTGCGGGAAGTTATCCCTGGCCGGTGATCGATAGCTGGCCGACGATCATTGACCCCACGGCATTGGCGCTGTTGCAGGCCAAGTTGCCCAACGGCCAATATGCAATTCCCAGCGCGGCAGCAGGGCAGTCGTGCTCCTCGGCGCCTTATGCCATCTATTCCTACACCGGTGCTCCAGCCACTTACTGCACGGTTCCCACCACCATCAGCAATCGTTCCACGTTTGACGAAAACCAGTTCAACACCAACCTGGACCAGTATCTGGGCAAAGCCGATCATTTCGCGGCGAAGTTCTTCTCGTCCAACTCGCCCACGCATCAGGGAATCTTCAGCTTCCTGGGCGCGAACGCGAATGAGGCGCCCGGCTATGGCGGCGAAGTGAACTTCCGCTATCGCCTGCTCTCGCTGGATGAGACGCACGTCTTCAGTTCCTCGCTGTTAAACGATGCGCGCATTGGATTCAGCCGCATCAAGGGTATCTCGTTGCCTGACGAGCCATTCACCAACTCTCAGTTCGGCATTTACAATTCGCTTGCCGCCAAATTTCCGGGGATGGCTACCATAGCCGAAACGGGCAACTTCACCATCGGCCCCGCGCCACTCTCCGACGAGAAGAGCGTGACCGAGAGCTTCATGCTGACCGATATCGTCACCTGGAATCACGGGCGGCACAGCGTGCGCATCGGCGGCGACGGGATGCGCCACCATGTGGACTTTTACTTCAATGACTTCACCCGCGGTGAAGAACTGGTAAATAACTTCGGCTCATTCCTGGTGGGCGGCAACGATGCCGACGCAGCTTTGGGCGGTTATCCCGGCAACATCACCGGCCTGTTGGGCAACGGCATCGAGGATCGCGGGATTCGCATGTGGGATTACGACTTTTTCCTGCAGGAGGACTACAAGGCTACACCGCACCTGACGCTGAATGCCGGCATACGCTTGAATCACTTTGGCGGACCGAGCGAAATTCGCAATCGCATGGTGAACTTTTTACCAGCCGTTTTTACCGCCAACAATCCCACCGGCTGCACCACGGCGACAAGTTCCTGCACCGGCGCGAATGCGGGTTTTGTGATGAACGCGAATCCGCTCTACAACAACCAGTTTGCTCCAGACCCACGCGTGGGCTTTTCCTGGCAACCGCCGGTTAGCCATAACTTCACGGTGCGCGGAGGAGTCGGAATTTATCATGACCGCGTCTCCAGCCGCATCGCCAACCTGCAGATTTTCAATTACCCCTACGACATTGTCGGTGTAGGTTTTGGCGATCTGGAATTTCCCTTCCCGAGCCTTTCCGGGTTGACCTTCCCGCTGGCTGCTACGGTGCCGTCGGCGATTCCGCTTTACTACTATGGCGCGCCCTTTGCCGGAACCTCGACGCCCATCAGCGGCTACTATGTCAATCCCAAGTTCGCCTCGCCTTATGCTTATCAGTACAGCATGAGCTTGCAGATGGAACCGGCGCACAACTGGCTGGTGGAACTCGGCTATGTGGGCGTGAAGGGCGTCAAGCTGCTGGACGTGCTTACGCTGAATCAGTATCCCGGGGTGACTCCGTTTGGCGCTGCTTTCTCAGACAACAAGGCATTCAACGGCCTGGAGTATGTGGGCAACAATGCCGAGAGCAAATACAACTCGCTGCAGGCCAGCCTGACCAAGCGGATGGATAAGCATTTGCAGATGGTGGCCTCTTACACCTTCGGTAAAGGAGAAGACAATTATTCGGGCTCCCCGGAAAACGAGTTGGCGGCGCAGGCCGGCAACCAGGATAATCCAGCAAGCCAACGCGGGCTCTCTGATTTTGATCGCAAGCAGCGCCTGGTGGTGAGCGGGTTGCTGGAAGAGGGCAGCTTGTACAAGGGAAGCTCGAAACTGGTTCAGGGCGTAGCGAACGAATGGGAGGCGGCAAGCATCATGACCTTCCAGACCGGCACGCCCTACTCGGTTGTCTGCGTGATTGGATCGACCGTGAACAGCCGCGCGGATAACGCCACCGGGACGATTGCCGCCAAAGCTCCTGGGCAAGCCTTCAACCCCAATGCGTATGTTTGCGATGCGGCTTCATTCGTTCCGCCATATGGCAACACGCCGAGGAACTTTTTGCGCGGGCCAGGACAGAAGAACGTCGATCTGAGCGTGTTCAAAAACTTCCCGATCACGGGAGCCGGCGAGGTGCAGTTCCGGGCCGAGTTCTTCAACATCGGCAACTGGGAAAACTTCAACAACCCGAACAACAATCTCGCGGTGCCCAGCACGGTGGCCACGACTCCGGCGCTCTCTGCCTCGGGTCCGCGCGTGATTCAGTTCGTGCTGAAGTACAGATTCTAACCATCGCGGCCCGGTCTTGCGCCAGGCCGCACTTCTTTGAGAAAGTCCGACTAGTGAAAGTAAGGAGAGACCAATGGCATTGGAAAGCCTGCGCGGTAAACGTGTGCTTGTAACTGGAGCGGCGGCGGGAATCGGCAAAGCAACAGCATTGCGCTTTGCCCGTGAAGGAGCTCGCGTGGCCGGCTGGGATGTGAAGGCTGAAGCGGGAGCGGCCTGGGTGGCGGAGTTAGCCGCCCTGGGCGCGGAGGCCCGCTTTGCACCGGTGGATGTGACGAACACCGCCGACGTGGAAAATGCGGTGAGCGAGATAGTGGCCGCATGGGGCGGAGTGGATGTGCTGGTGAACAATGCGGGCATCACCCGCGACGCTCAGTTGGTGAAGGTGAAAGACGGCGCGATTGCCGGCACAATGACTGACGAAGCATTCAACGCTGTGATTTCAGTGAATCTGCGCGGCGTGTTCGCCTGCACGCGGGCAGTTGTTCCGCATATGATTCGCGGCGGCGGCGGCGTGGTGCTGAATGCGTCCTCGGTGGTGGGCCTGTACGGAAACTTCGGCCAGACCAACTATGCAGCCACCAAGGCCGGCGTGATCTCTTTCACGCGCACCTGGGCGCGCGAACTGGGCAAGTTCAAGATTCGCGTGAATGCCATTGCGCCCGGCTTCATTGCCACAGAGATGGTACGGGCGATGCCGGAAAAGGTGCTGGAGGGGATGTGCGGCCACACGCCGCTGGGCCGTCTTGGAGAACCAGCCGACATCGCCAACGCCTATGCGTGGTTGGCCAGCGACGAGGCTGCGTTCGTGCATGGCGCCGTGCTCTCGGTTGATGGCGGCATTGTGTTGGGAACGTAAATCAGCTGACAGCAGACAGCTAACAGCCGTCAGTTGGCAACTAGCTGCTATTGGCTGTTTGCTGTCTGCTGTAAGCTGTCGGCTGTTAGCTAAATATCAAACAGGAGACTCACGAATGCGATACGGAAACATTATCGGCACCGGAGCCTATCTTCCGGAGATTGAAATCACCAACGACATGCTGCGAAAGCAGCTGGCGCATGAGCCCGGCTTCGTGGACAAGATGGAGGCCAGCACGGGAATTCGCAAGCGGTGGTACGCGCCGGAGGGTTGGTCCACTTCCGACCTGGCGCTGAAGGCCGCGGAGAAGGCACTGGCCGATGCGCATCGCACGGCCGCCGATCTGGACCTGATCATTCTCGGCACCGATTCGCCGGATTACATTACGCCGGCGACCTCGGTGGTGTTGCAGGACAAACTCGGCGCGCGGAAAGCAGGGACATTCGATGTGGGTTGCGCCTGCGCCTCGTTTCCCACTGGACTGACCATCGCCTCGGGGCTGCTGGCCACAAACAAAAATCTTAAGACCATCCTCGTGGTTGGCGCCTACATGATGCACAAGCTGGCCAATCCAAATGAGAAGAGCATCTTCTTCTATGGCGATGGCGCGGGAGCTGCGGTGCTGGAGCCTTCAGACAAGCCGGGCTTCATCTCTTCGGCGTTTCAAGCCGACGGCTCGTACGCAAAACACTGGGGGATTTACGCAGGCGGAACGGTAGAGCCGGCCAGCGAAGAATCGTTGCGTGAAGGGCGTACCGTGGTGCGTTCCCTCAAGTCGTATCCTGCTGAGGTCAACGAAGAGGGCTGGCAAAAGCTGGTGCGCAACGTAGCCGCGGCGGGCGGCTTTGCCGTGAGCGAGATCGATCATATTCTCTTCACCCAGGTGCGCAGAAAAACCATCGAATTGGTGGTGGAGGCGCTGGGGCTACCGGTGGAACGCAGCCATTGCATCATGGAAGAACAAGGCTACACCGGATCGGCTTGCGTGGCCATGGCGCTGGATGAGGCGCGCAAGCTGGGTAAAATCGCGCCTGGCAGTTTGGTGGTCCTGGTGGGCTCGGGCGTGGGTTACAACCAGGCGGCGGTGGCATTCCGATGGCAGAGCTGACATCTTATCAAGTCGAATCGTCGGCCGGGGCGCAGCATTATCTTGCCGCGGGCTCCGGCACACCGCTGGTGATGCTGCATGGCCTGGGTGCGATTGCGGCCAGTTGGACCCCGGTCGCCGAAGCCTTCAGCAACGCGTATCGCGTGGTGGTTCCGGACCTGGCGGGCCACGGCGCGAGCGCGCCTCTCGCGGGTGAAATCAACTTCGCATTGCAGATGGCCGGTTTGGAAGCTGTGATGCGCGCGGAGTGTTCAGCGCCGGCAATCCTGGTGGGTCACTCGCTGGGAGGATGGCTCGGCTGCCTGCTGACCTTCGCTCACCCTGAGTTTGTATCGCGCGTCGTGCTGGTGAATGGCCCCATCCTGCTTCCGTGGCCGGAGGGGCTTTCGATGCAGCCGCGCGATCGCGCCGAGGCGGCCAGGCTGTTCGAAGTCACGCGCTCTTCCACTAGTCCGCCTGTGCCGGATTCCATGCTGGATGCCTACATTGCTTATGCAAACAACGGGCCTATCAGCCGTTTCCCGTTTGATATTGAAGCGTGGAAACCCTACTTTCTTCACGACCGCTTGCATGATTTTCCGCGCCCGGTGGATCTGATTTGGGGCATGGACGACAAGCTGGTGGCTTTTGCCAATGCGGAGATTCTGCTGAAAAATCTGCCGCGCGCGCGAGCCACGAGACTGGAGGGCTGTGGGCATCTGCCCCATTTCGAGTGCCCGCAGATATTCATCGAAGCATTGCGCGAGGTGCTCGGCCAGCCTGCTCCCGGAGACGATGCGCCATGATCTCCGGCGATATTCTTTTCGAACGCGCGCGACTTTCTCCGCGCGATGAGGCACTGCTGACCGTAGCCGATGGCCGTCGCTATTCTTATGGCAAACTGGATCGCAAGGCTAGCAGCCTGGCGCAACTCGTGCGTACGCGGCTAGGCGTCGTCAAGGGCGACCGCGTGGGAATTCTCTCAGAAAACTCCTGCGCATTTATCGATGCGTTCTTTGCAGCCGGACGCAGCGGCTTCATTCTTGTTCCGCTCAACACAAGAAGCACTCCGGCCGAGCTTGCCCAGGTGGCGCGGGATTGCGGCATGAAGGCGCTGCTGCACAGCGAGCGCTATGCGGCAAATGCAGCAGAGTTATGCCGGCTGGCTCCGGTGGATTGCAGTTTGAAGCTCACGGAGGGCGCGTACGCAGAAAGCACGCGCGGATTTGAGCGCGTAGCCTGCGCGCCCGATGATTTGTATCTGCTGCTCTACACCAGCGGCACCACCGGCAAGCCGAAGGGTGTGATGATCCCCCATCGCATGGTCGCGTGGAACGCCTACAACACCGCGGCCTCGTGGCAACTGAGTGCGACGGATGTTACCAGCATCTGCACGCCGCTTTATCACGCGGGCGGACAGGTTTCGCTTCCCTCGATCTTTCTGCTGGGCGGCCGCATCGTGCTGCACGATGGCTTTGACGCGAGCGAGGTGTGGCGCCACATAGAGCGCGAGCGCTGCACGTTTTTCTTCGCTGTGCCCACCATCTATGAGATGCTCACGCGCGTGCCGGAGTGGAAAACGGCGGATCTGAGCAGCCTGCGCTGGTGCATCAGCGGCGGCGCTCCTCTACCCGCGCCTTTGGCTGCGCTCTATCGTGAACGGGGCCTGGTGATGAAACAGGGGTACGGGCTCACCGAGGCCGGCGTCAACTGCTTTGCGATGAGCGCAGAGGAGGCCGCGCGCAAGGCCGGCTCCATTGGCAGGCCGATGCTTTTTACCGAGGCCAAACTAGCGCCAGTGAAGCAGGCCGTCGTGGAGGATGGCGTGGGCGAGTTGTGTTTGCGCGGGCCGCATATCGCACTTGGATACTGGAATCAGCCCGAAGCAACGGCGGCGGTCTTCGATGCCGAGGGCTGGCTGCACACCGGCGACCTGGCGCGCGTGGATGAAGAGGGTTTCTACTCGATTGCCGGCCGCCTCAAAGAGATGTTGATCTCAGGCGGCGTCAACATTTATCCGGCAGAGATTGAATCGGCGCTGCTCGATCATCCGGCCATCGCGGCCGCGGCCGTTGTCCCTATGGCTGACACGCAATGGGGTGAGGTTCCCGCGGCATTTGTTGTAGCGCGCACGCCGGTGACCGCGGAGGAAATTCTGGACTTTCTGGGCGCCCGGCTGGCCCGCTTCAAGTTGCCGAAACGGATCGAGTTGTTGGCTGAGATGCCGCGCACCGCCTCGGGAAAAATTGCCAAGGCGGAATTGCTGATCAAGATACGCCGCTCGAGCAGCGCCTGACGCTCTCGCTTGAGAGAGCCGGACTGCATGTGGAGCAAACATCAACGCAACGAATCCAAAAGGAGCTTCGGACTCATATGAAAATCGTCATTGTTGCCGCCAAGCGCACCGCGATTGGCACATTCATGGGCACGCTGAAGGACGTTTCCGCAGTCGATCTCGGAGTTGCCGTGGCAAAACCGATCGTTGCGGATTTGCCGAAGGCGGATATTGCCGACGTCATCGTCGGAAACGTGCTGCAGGCCGGCGGCGGCATGAATCCCGCGCGCCAGGTTGCAATGAAATCGGGCTTGCCCGCCAGTGTTCCCGCGCAAACCATCAACCGCGTCTGCGCCAGCGGCCTGCAAGCTGTTGTGAACGCCGTGCAGGCGATCAAGGCCGGCGAAGGCAGCCTCTATCTTGCCGGCGGCATCGAGAATATGACTCGAGTTCCCTTCCTTTTTCAGGAAGGAAGAACCGGCCGGCGATTGGGAAATATGGAACTTCTTGACAGCATGCTGAGTGACGGCCTCACGGATGTCTTTGGAAACTACCACATGGGAGTGACGGCCGAAACCGTGGCAACACGCTGGGGCATCTCGCGCGCAGATCAGGATGCATTCGCGGTTGAAAGCCATCGCCGCGCTGCAGCGGCTATCGCCGAAGGGCATTTCCGCGAAGAGATTGTGCCGGTCGAGATACCGTCGCGCAAAGGGACGGTGACCTTTCTGCAGGATGAGCATGTGAGGCCCGATACAACTTTGGAGGGGTTGCAAAAGCTCCGCCCGGCCTTCAAGTCGGAGGGCGGAACCGTCACGCCGGGTAATTCAAGCGGCATCAACGACGGCGCGGCCATGGTGGCCGTCACCACAGAAGAGTATGCCAAGGCACACGGGCTTCCCATTCTGGCGGAGATCTTGAGTCACTCGATCGTCGGCCTGGAACCCGATGTTATGGGCGTGGGCCCCTCGACTGCTGTCCCCGCCGCTCTGGAAAAGGCCGGGCTCGCGCTGGCGGATATCGATCTGATCGAGGGGAACGAGGCCTTTGCCGCAACCTCTCTTGCCGTCATGCGCGATCTCAAGCTCGACCACAAGAAGTTTAATATCAGCGGAGGCGGCATCGCGCTGGGCCATCCTCTCGGCGCATCCGGCGCGCGGGTTCTGGTGACCTTGATTCATGCTTTGCGCCGCACGAAAGAGGAGTTTGGCGTCGCCACCCTCTGTGCCGGAGGCGGAATGGGAATTGCGATGGTTGTTCGCGCGCGTTGCTGATGAGAAGCTATCTCATAAATGCCATTCGGTCCGTGCAAAGCGTCCCTCAGGGGCTAAAGCCCACAGTTTTATTGGGCATTTTGCGGCACGGCTAAAGCCGTGCCCTGACGCTTCGTGCGACTCAGAACAAGTTTTTCCGCAAGCTGTAAAGCCGTGCCCTTTTAAAACCGGATTATGAGATAGCTTCGAGGCACTTATCCGGCGGCGACTGCTTTGAAGGCCTCGCGAGCTGCGGCGATTGTGGCGGCGATCTCCTGCTTGCCGTGTGCCGTGCTCAAAAAGGCCGCTTCAAATTGCGAAGGCGGCAGCCAGACGCCCTGGTTGAGCATTGCATTGTGGAAGCGGCCGAAGGCAGCCGTGTCGCTCTCGGCGGCCTGGGTATAGTTGATAACCGGATTTGAAGTGAAAAACCAGGTCCACATGGAGCCCACGCGGTTGAGCGTGAGCGCAACGCCTGCGCTGGCGGCTTCAGCAGCCACGCCCTCGGCGACGGCTTTGGCCGTGGCTTCCAGTTGCGGGTAAACCTCGCCGGAGTGAGCCTGTAAATAGCCGACCGTGGCAATGCCGGCGGCCATGGCCAGCGGATTACCACTGAGTGTTCCGGCCTGGTAGACGGGGCCGAGCGGAGCCAGCAGGTCCATGAAGCGGCGCTTGCCGCCGAAGACGCCCACGGGCAGGCCGCCGCCAACAATCTTTCCCAGAGTGACCAGGTCCGCATCCACGCCATAAAGCTCCAGCGCTCCACCGAGCGCCACGCGAAAGCCGGTCATCACTTCGTCGGCGATGAGCAGAGCGCCTTCGCGTGCGGTGAGCGAGCGCAATCCGGCCAGGTAGCCGGGGGCAGGCGCGATGCAGCCGGCGTTTCCCACTACAGGCTCCAGAATGACGGCAGCGATGGCGCGGGGATGAGCGGCGAAGGCGGCTTCCACCGCGGCGAGGTCGTTGAAGGGAAGAGCCAGGGTAAGGTGGGCAATCTCTTCCGGCACGCCAGCTGAGCCGGGGATTCCAAATGTCGCGACGCCCGAGCCAGCTTTCACCAGCAGACCATCGGCATGGCCGTGGTAGCAGCCCTCGAATTTGACGATAATCTTGCGGCTGGTGGCGGCGCGGGCCAGGCGGATGGCGCTCATGGTGGCCTCGGTGCCGGAGCTGACGAAGCGGAGTTTTTCGATCGCCGGAAAACAAGCGATGACTCGCTCGGCTAAGTCAGCTTCCGCGGCCGTGGATGCGCCGAAGCTGGCCGAATTGCGCGCGGCGCGCTCAATGGCCTCGACCACCGGCGGAAAGGCATGGCCCAAAATCATCGGCCCCCAGGAACCGAAGTAGTCGATGTAACGGTTGCCGTCGGCGTCGGTAAGCCATGCGCCCTGGGCGCGCTCAACAAATGGCGGTGCGCCACCCACCGCGCGAAAGGCCCGCACCGGCGAGTTTACGCCGCCGGGGAAAAAGCGCTCGGCGCGCTGTTGGAGGGCAAGGGAACGAGGGCGGTTGGGGGCGGACGTTGGGGAACTCATCGTGGCTACAGTATATGTGTACGGTTCAGGAATCTTCACTAGGATCGATCGTGAATCCCTGGGAAAGCGCAGAGATATAGATATTGGTGTCTAGAACAATTCGCCGAATCATGCGGTTTCTGCAGCCAGCGTTGCGCTGCGTTTTTCTTCCGCCATTTCGCGGCGAACTTGGCGCACCAGTTCAACAACGTCTTCCTCATTATTAATACCGAGCCGATCCGCGGCCGGTTTCATAAGCACTCTTGCCCTTTCGAAAAACCGGTCGCGTTCATAGCGCCGCAGGGCTTCGCGGAGCAGTTCGCTCATGGTCCGGTTCTCCTGCTTGGCGAGAGCTTGAGCTTCTTCAAACATGGCCGGTGGCAGAGTGATGGAGACAACTTTGGTGGTTCGCATAATTCTTAGTATGACACAGTATTACCAGCCGACGCAAATCGATTGCGACAAACAAGCGTCGAAGGCTGCTTTTTCTCATCCTAAATGGTAGTTGCGTGACAAATCCCTCCCAGATCGGCGACCGGCTGCTGGTGATCTTCGATGGTCATTGCGGGCTATGCAACGGTACGGTTCGATGGCTGTTGCGGCGCGACTCTCAGGACCGGTTGCGCTTTGCGGCCTCAGAGTCGGCGAAGGTAGCCGGGCTGCTGGCGAGGCATGGAATCAGCTTGCCGGAGGCGAAAGCCGGCCCAACTACGATCCTGGTCGTGCAGGAGTTTGGCCACGCTGCGGAGCGAGTGCTGGAGCGTTCAGAGGCGGTTTTGGCGCTGTTGGCTGAGCTGCCGAGGCCGTGGCCCGCGGTTGCCGCTGCGCTGCGTTGGGTTCCCCGGCCCATGCTCGATCTGGGCTATCGTCTGGTTGCTCGTTGGCGGTATCGCATATGGGGGCGGGTGGAAAACTGCCCGCTGGCAACTCCCGAGGCGCGGACACATTTCCTCTAATACACTGCCAAAACCACAAAAATGCTGCTAAAATTGATATTCTCAGCAAGTCGCGCCACAACAGAAATCAACCCCTGGAAAGCTCTTACCGTGTCTGACGAAATCAAGCCCAAATCCGCAACCTACGCCGATAAAGGCGTGGATATTCTCGATAGCAATCACATCCAGGAACACATTGCTTACCTGGGACAGAAGACCTTTAATCGCAACGTCTTAAGCGGTACCGGTAGCGTCGGCGCGCTCTTCCGGCTGGACATGCAACGCTGGAAAAATCCCATTCTTGTGAGTTCGACCAATGGGGTGGGCGCCAAGCTCAAGGTGGCCTTCGAGCTGGGGATGCACCGCACGGTAGGCGCAGACCTGGTGAACCACTGCGTGAATGACATCGCTGTGCAGGGCGCAACGCCTTTGTTTTTCATGGATTACCTGGCCAGCACAAAGCTGGTCCCGGAGGTAGCAGAGAGCGTGGTGGGCGGACTGGCTGATGCCTGCAAGGCCTGCGGGTGCGTGCTGATCGGCGGCGAAACGGCGCAGATGCCGGGCTTTCATGTCGACGGGGAGTACGACCTGGCGGGCTTTATCGTGGGCGCGGTGGATCGCGACAAGTTGGTGACCGGAGTGGGGATCAAGGCGAGCGATGTTCTGGTGGGGCTGCCCTCCACCGGCCTGCATACCAACGGTTACGCAATGGCCAGCAAGCTGCTCTTCGAGGTAGCGGGCTACAAGCCGGCGCAGTACGTGACAGCCATCAAGGAAAAGGCCGGCGCGGCGTTGATGAAAACCCATCGAAGCTACCTTTCTGTAATTCAAAAACTGGTGACGGCGGGGATGACGACGGGCATGGCGCACATTACCGGAGGCGGCATCACGGAAAACCTGCCTCGCATTCTGCCCAAGAACACCGGGGCGCAGATCGAGATAGGCTCCTGGCCGGTGATGCCTATCTTTGAGCATCTGCGCGACTTAGGCCAGATTTCGCAGGAGGAGATGATGCGCACCTTCAACATGGGCATCGGGTTGATAGTGGCGATTCCGGCGGCTAAATTCACACGAGCTAAAAACCTGCTGGATCGGGCCGAGGAGAAGTTCTACGTCGTGGGCCGCGTGGTGAAGGGCGAGCGGCGGGTGCAATACACCTAGACACCGGCTGCCCACGAAGCCAGCCGCGATCCGGTCCGGCTATGGGCTTGGCTCCGCAGGGTGGGGAGCGAATGGTTTTCATGCCAATCTGTGCTGTCAAGCGACCTATTTTCAATACTTTTGAATATTCGGTCAAAATGTGACAGAAGTTCTTTAAATTTTTGCCGATTATATAGAACAGAGTGCCTAGGCTATAAGGTAGCCAGACAAGAGACGGAAGTGCCGAGCCCGGCGAATGTGAACGCCCTCCCCCAGCGGATGGGTTCCGGGGCTTGGGGCTGTCTCTGGTCTGTGCCGCAGCGGCTCTCCGCCGCGGGCCTGAGCCGCAACCACGGTGGCGCTCGAATTCGGAGAGATGCGACTAATCGAGACCAGCGGCTGGCCCGGAAGGGTGACCGTTGCTGGTCTCGATTTTTTTATTGCGCGGAAGCGGTTAGGCTTCTCCCGCGCCTTCCAAATCTCAGATTAACCAAGGCGGCCGCGGCCGCCTTTTTCTTTGTCAGGAGCTTTCCGCATGAATCCAATTTCGAATATCTGGAACCATCCGAAAACATCAGCCGCCGGAGTGTTGATTGCGGTCGCCACCATCGCCAGCGTGCTTTCGCAGCAGGGCATCTCGCTGGGCACTGTCGGCAGCGGCACAGTGGTCGCACTAGTGAGCGGCCTGGCTACTGCTCTTCTGGGGCTGCTGGCTAGGGATCCGGAAACAATGTCTGCCTCAACCGGTTCAACGGCCAAGTTGGGCGCATGGGCGCTGATTGCCCTGCTGCTTCAAATTCAGTTTGTAAGCGGCTGCACGGAAATAACCGTGGCGCAAGACATTGTGAACTGGACACCGGCACTGCAGAGTGCGGTGGCCACGGTGAACTCTACAGCCGCCTTGCTGGCTCCCGCGGACGCGCCGATTTTTATTACGGCGACGGCGGGATTCGATGCCGCCTCCAACGTACTCGCAGCCCAGGCGAAGGCGTACCTGGCCAATCCGTCGGCCTCTGTACTGGCGCAATTGCAGTCCGCCGTCGTGGCCTTTCAGCAGCAGGTGAACGCATCGCTGCTCGAGGCGGCCAAAATCACCAACCCCAATAGCCAGCAACAAGTCCTGAATTCCATCAACGCCGTGGCAACGGTGGTGAGTGCGATTCTGGCGTTGGTAGCGTCCGTCTCCAGCAAGGACCAAGTAGCGCAGATGGCAGCTCAATCGACCATCAAGCTGGCCACGGTGCGGCCCTACCTGGATGAAGACAAGGCTGTGGCGATGGTAGCCGCTCACTATGGCGCACCTGTCGATCTGGCACGCGCACATTTGGCGCAGGCGGAACTGAGCACGGCGCAGGCGGGTTTCTAAAACAAGGTGTGGGCGGACGGCGATCCGGCGCGGCCAGGAAGAGGAAAATCTACCTGGCCGCGTTCTGCAAAGAGGAAATGGCCCACCCGCTATGTGATCCAAGTCACGGAGCCGTCGGCGCGGTAACGGATAGCCTAAGATGGATGGCGCAGGTGCCAAAAGCGCCCACACAACCAAGGAGTTTTTATCATGGCTTACGTGATTACCGATGCATGCATCAAGGATTTTGTTTGCGCGGCCGAGTGCGCCACTGCCGCCATTATGCCCGCGGCCGCCGACGATCCAGCCGCCGCCAAAGTCTCTCAGTTGTTCATCAATCCCGATGAGTGCATCGACTGCGGCAACTGCGCCTCGATCTGCGCGCAGGAAGCAATCTTTTCCATCGACGATCTGCCGGCGGATAAGGCGCAATTTGCAGCAAAGAACAAAGCCTATTTCAACTAGGGAACTTTGCAAAAAGTAAATGATATGAACGGTGCGGCTTCAATGTCTGCATGAGCCCCTGCTTGTCTTTTAAGGGGAGTGAGGCATTACGAAATGCGACACGGTTCGCGCCGCCCCGCTCATCTGAGAGAATAGTAAGAGTGATACGAGCGCAACAATCTGGCCTCCGGCGGGCAGCCCCAGCCCTTATGGTTACTTTGGCGCTGGCAGGGGCCCCGGGCTTCCTGCGTGCACAGGGACCAAACCCCTCATCCACCGCCAGCCCCTTCTTCGGCAGCGTGACGGCGCGGCCTGTCAGCGATGAGGCCCTCAAGCTCTCGCTGGACGATGCCATCTCGCTCGGCCTCAAGAACAATCTGGGCCTGAAGGAAGCTGAAAACGGCGAAAAATCTCTTCAGGGGCAAAAAAACGAGGTGCTGCAATATTTTTTGCCTGCGATCACGCTGACCGGCGACCTCGGCGTCCACCAGCAAAACCTGGTTGCTCTGGGCTTCGGTCCGGGCGTCGTCAAAGAGTTCTCAAAACTCGTCACGATTCCTCCAAATTTTTCCTTCATCACCCGCGACGACCTGACCGAGGGCAAGATTCAATTTGGCCAGTTGCTCTTCTCCGGCCCGATTATCTCCGCCTTCAAGGCGGTAGGCGCGGCGGAACGCGCAGCCCATTTTTCCAAAATGTCAGCGCGCGGCGAAGTGGTCCAGCAGGTGGCCTCGGCTTACCTGCACGCCATCGCCGCCTCAAGCGAGGTGGACAACGCCAGGGCGCAGGAAGCAACCGGCCAGGTGTTGGTGCGTCACGCGCACGAGGCTCACGTGGCCGGCGTCGTAGCCAATCTGGATGAGCTGCGGGCGCGAGTCCAGCTTCAGGCTGAGCAACAGGCGCTGATCGCCGCCCAGAACGCACTGGAAAAAGATCTCATCCTTCTCAAGCGCGAGATCGGCATCGACCCCGGACAGAAGATCGTGCTCACCGATCCGGCTCCTTACAGCGATCTGGCCTCTCAGACCCCGGAAGAGGTCCGCGCAATCGCCTACAAAAATCGCCAGGACTACCAGACGCTGCAAAATCAGGTGATCGCGGTCAAGGCCGTCCACGCCGCCTATCGCAGCCAGCGGCTGCCCAGCCTTAGCCTCGGTGGCTACTACGGCATCAGCCAGGTGAGCGGCGCCGGCTCGCATGGTAACTTTGCCGTCCAAGGCAACCTCAGCTTTCCGCTCTTTCGCGAGGCCAAACTGCGCGGTGATACGGAAGTGGCCCAGGCGCAGTTGGACGCCGTCAACGCACAGATCGCTGACCTGCGCGGCAAGATCGACCAGCAAGTCCGCTCGGCTCTGCTTGACGTGGGCGCAACGGCCCGGCTGGTCGAAGTCGCCCGGTCGAATGTCGAGCTGACCACTCGCGCCCTGGCCGACGAGACGGAGCGTGTTAACGCGGGTGTGGACGACAACCTGCCCCTGGTCACCGCGCAATCCACTCTGGCATCGGCTGAAAGCAACCTCGTTGAAAGCCTCTACCGGTACAACCTGTCGAAGCTGGCGCTGGCCCGCGCCGCCGGAGTCATCGAGACGCAATATCGCGCTTATCTCGGGCGCTGATTCCACACTAAAAATTCCCGTATCGTGCCAGAAGGATGGAGTATCCTTTCTCGAACAGATATTGCTGGGCGCACGCATAGCTGAAAAATATCCGGGCTGTGCCGCTTCCCAATCTATCGAAGGAGACTGAGATGCGTCGATTCGTGATTGTTCTGTCTTTCTGTTTTTGCCTTGCATCTACTTTTGCGTCTGGCCAGATAAAAGACAAAGATCTGAAAATCTATCTCGACGGCGTAACAGAGCGCGGGCGCGCCCTCTATGCCTACGACCAGGCCGCATGGCACGGAACAGACGCTTTCTTTGCCTTGCATCCCGACACCACTGGACTAACGCATTACATTTGCAGAAAAACCGCCTCCGGCTGGGTGGTTTCATTTGGTAAATGGAATGACGCGCATGATAAATTCTTCGTCGTGTATGAAGCGGACGAATCGGGCCAGCCGGGAAATTATGTAGCAAAAAAATACGACCCACCCTTAGATGCCACGAACGATCTGGCAGCCATGGAACGGGCTCTGGAGCTTGCTATCCATGATTTTGAGGCACAGAAGCGTCCTTACAATTCTGCCATCCTTCCTGCGCCCGGCGGCAACATGTACATTTACATCTATCCGGGGCAAACGAAGGATAACGTCTGGCCACTCGGCGGAGATGTGCGCTATACCATCTCCGCGGATGGCAAGCAAATCATCGAGAAACGCCAACTGCACAAAGCCATTCTGGATATGGAATTCAAGCCAGATGTCCATCCAGTGGCTGGCTATCACATTCACGTACTAAGCGATGTTCCGGAGGATACGGATGTGCTCTATGTTCTGAATCGACGGCCTTTGATTCCGGAATATATCGGCGCGGGAAAAAGACATTATGTTGTAAATACCGATGGCACAATCGAAGTTCAGAAAAAGTGAACAGCCCGCTTCGCAACCCATTCGCGCAATAATGAGCGTAACGTAGAGAGTAGAGGCCCCCAACTCTAATGTCCCGTCAGCTCAAGATCAAATACTACGTGGAACCGGATGCTGCTGCCTTGGCGCGGCGGGCGGCGCAGTACTTTGTCGAAATGGCCAGCGAAGCTGCGGATGCGCATCGACGCGCGCGCATCGCCATCAGCGGCGGGGCCACGCCCAAAGCCGCCTTTGAACTGCTCGCCGACCCCAATCAGCCCTGGCGCAATCACATGCCATGGGAGAAGCTCGACCTCTATTGGGTGGATGAGCGTTGCGTTCCGCCCGGCCACGCCGACAGCAACTACCGCATGACCCGCGAGGCGCTGCTGGACCACGTGCCGCTGCGCCCGGAACAGATTCACCGCATCGAGGGCGAACTGGACCCCGAGGCGGCCGCGGCGCGCTACGAGTCGGAGCTGCGGAATAGTTTTCGGCTGGAGGGCGCCGAGAGCCCGCGCTTCGACCTGGTGGCGCTCGGGCTGGGCAGCGACGGCCACACCGCCTCGCTCTTTCCGCACAGCGAAGCGATCCACGAGATGAGCCGCCTGGTCGTCGCCAACCACGTTTCGCAAAAGGACGCCTGGCGCATCACTCTCACATGGCCGGTGATCAATCACGCCCGTTCGGTTTTTTTTCTTGTTGCCGGGGCTGAAAAGGCCTCTATCTTGAAGGAAGTCCTGCTCGGGCCGCGCGACCCGGAACGCTTGCCCAGTCAATTGATATGGCCCTACAGCGGTATACTTACCTTTATATTGGATAAGGCCGCGGCCGCATTATTGCCCGCAACAGATGCGGATGGCTGCGGAGTTTTAGAGAGGGAAAGATGATTCTGGCGGGAGATGTAGGCGGCACCAAGGTTCACCTGGCGCTGTATGACTTTATCGATGGAAAACCGGAACCCACCCGCGACGAGCGGTATGCGGCCAAAAACTACTCTGGCCTGGAAGAGATTGTCAAAGAGTTTCTGGGCGCGGCCAAGGTGACGGCGGCCTGCTTCGGCGTGCCCGGCCCGGTGCGCGACGGCCGCTTGCGGCTCACCAACCTTCCCTGGACGCTGGATAGCCGCGAGTTGTCGATCAACCTCGGCATCACACACGTTTTTCTCATCAACGATCTCGAAGCCAACGGCTACGGCGTGGACGAGCTCTCTGCCGAGCAGATCTACACGCTCAGCGAAGGCGACCCCAGCCAGATCGGCAATCGCGCGCTGATCGCCGCGGGAACCGGATTGGGCGAAGCTTTGCTCATCTGGAACGGCCGCAGCCATGTCCCTTACCCCTCCGAGGGCGGACACACCGATTACGCGCCGCGCAACGAAAACGAGATCGACCTGCTGCGCTTCCTCAAGCAGAAATACAACGGACGCATCAGCCAGGAGCGCGTCGTCAGCGGCCCCGGCCTGACGAACGTCTACGAGTTCCTGCGCGAGGTGCGCGGCATCGACGAGCCGAACTGGTTGGCCGAGCGCATGGCCGCCGGTGACCCCAACGCCGTGATTACCGAGCTGGCCATGGCGGCCAAGAGCGAGATCTGCGAAAAGGCTCTGGACATTTTCGTCTCCGCCTATGGCGCCGAGACCGGCAACCTGGCTCTCAAACTTCTCTCCGTGGGCGGCGTTTACGTGGGCGGCGGCATCGCGCCCCGCATTCTGGAAAAGCTCAAGGACGGTACCTTCCTAAAGGCCTTCACCGACAAAGGACGGCTGAGCCAGTTGCTGGTGAATATGCCAGTGCGCATCATTTTGGATGGCCGCTCCGCGCTGCTGGGCGCAGCCGCCTACGCCGAAGCCCGCGCCGCCGAGTTGAGCGGCATCTCGCCGCGCGCTGCGTCGGTCAAGTTTTAGATCGCTTAATTCGTGGATGCCCCAGGTCTTATTTCTGAGACCTGGGCTTTTCGCTCAGCGGTCGAGCGAATAAGTCACGTTGACCGTTGTCTCGACCTCCACCGGCTCACCGAACAGGAGGCACGGATTGTACTGCCACTGAGAGACAGCCCATTAGGCCGTGAGCCATTTCGAAGGGGCGAGATCCCCGCTGCGGGTGGTTGCAGATAATTACCCTCCATCGGCGCACAATCAAAGCATGAACAAGGACCAGAGCCGCAATGTTTTTCTATTCCCTATTCCCTATTCCCTGTTTTTCAGGTACCCCCTACCCCCCTCCTATATTTATTTTCGCCTGTGGAAACTTGCAGATAATTATGAACATGCCTCGAACCAACAACTTGCAAAGACAGCCCTCGCAAAAACGCAGAAAACGCCTTTGCAGATAATTATTAACTTGCCTGATTTCAATAACTTCCAGAGATAATTCCTGCATAAACACAATAAACGCCTTTGCAGATTATTTCCTGCGGTTAACCAATCTTTTTCCCCACAAAAATTCGCTCTATCCGCTGATGCGCGAGCATCCCATGAAAAAGCGTCACAAGTGCGCGCTCTTACTGATCACTGACAACTGACCACTGAAAACTGTTCTCCGGTCACGGCCTTCCGCTGCCCTGAACTGCTTTAATAGAGGGTAGTGAGAACGATGCGTACGGTAATTATCGGTGGTGGAATCGCAGGATTGGCGGCGGCCTATGAGCTGGAGCAGGCGCGCCGAGCGGGCAAAAAAGTTGAGTACACGCTCTTTGAGTCGCGTGACCGGCTGGGCGGTTCCCTGAGTTCGGTGATCGTGGACGGCGCGGTGTTGGAGCGCGGCCCAGACTCTTTTCTGACAGAGAAACCCGCAGCAGCCGAGCTCTGCCGCGAGCTGGGCTTGGGCGCCGAGCTGACTCCCTCGAACGACGCCGACCGCAAGACCTATATTGTGGTGCGCAACCGGTTGGTGCCCTTGCCTGACGGGCTGATGTTCCTGATTCCCACCAAGCTGATTCCCACCGCGCTGTCGCGCCTCTTCAGCCTGCCCACCAAGATTCGCATGGGCATGGAACTGCTGCACCCGCCGCGACCTTCAAGTCAAGATGAGTCGGTGGCCGCGCTTGTTGAGCGGCACTTTGGCCGCGAGACCGTTGACCGGCTGGCCGATCCGCTTCTCTCTGGAATTTTTGGCGGCGACTCCGCACAGCTGAGCGCCCGCACCGTACTGCCGCGGCTGGTGGAGATGGAGAACGAATATGGTTCGCTGACGCGCGGCATGTTGGCCGCGCACCGCAAGATGCGCGCCTACGCAAAAGCTTCCGCCCAAAAAGGAAAATGCGGTGGGAGCCGCTCCGTCTTCACAGCAATGCGCGGCGGAATGAACCAGTTGGTCGATGCCCTGGCCGCGCGGCTCGACCCGGCTTCGGTGCGCCTCTCCACGCCGGTCAACGGCCTGGAAAAAACGGCGAAAGGCTGGAAGGTTGTTGCCGGCGGCAAGAGCAAGGTCTACAACGCGGTCATTCTGGCCGCGCCCGCATGGGCAGCTGGTGAGCTGCTGGGCCGGATTGATCCGCAGTTGGCCGAGGAGTTGCGCAGCATCCCTTACTCCTCGTCGATCACCGTCAATCTGATCTACGACGAAACTCAACTGGGGCGCCTGCCGGATGGATTTGGGTTTCTGGTTCCGGTGGTGGAAGGCCGCTCGATGCTGGCCTGCACCTTTGTCCACCGCAAGTTTCTGGGCCGCACGCCGCCGGGTAAGGCGGTGTTGCGCGCATTTCTGGGCGGGATGAAAAACGAGGCGCTGATGGCCGCGCCGGACGTCGAGCTGCTGGCCACTGTGCGCCGTGAATTGAGCGAAATTCTCGGCGAAAAGATTCTGTCCGCAGCCGCCGAGCCGCTGCACGCCCAGGTCGCGCGCTGGCCCAGGGCAATGGCCCAGTACGCCGTCGGCCATCAGGAGCGCATGGCGCGCATCACCAGCCGCGTCGCCGAATTGCCTGGGTTGAAGTTGGCCGGCAACGCCTACGACGGCATCGGCATCCCTGACTGCATTCGATTGGGACGCAAGGCGGCGAAAGAGCTTCTAGCTTCTAGCCCTTACCTCGCCACCACAGGCAATATCAACGCAGAAGGATGTGCGGGGTCGTGAAGGATGGTGTTAGTCGCTTTCACAAAAATAGCGCTCGTGCTTGCGGACTTGCCGGTATTCAGATTGCGATCAAAGCGCGGGAAGTTACTGCTGCTCACTTCCAAGCGGATTTGATGCCCCTTCAGGAATACGTTGCTCGTGGACCACATATCAATCTTGTATTCGTAGACTTTGCCGGGAACGATGGGCTTGGCCACGGTTGTTGATTCGCGATAACTCGCGCGAAGAATGCCTTCAGTAAGATTCTGTGCAAAGCCATTAGGCCAAACATCGACTAACTTGGCGGTAAAGTCCGTGTCCACAGCCGAAGAGATGGCGTATAAGTCGAGAGTTACAGGACCGGTAACTTCGAGGTCCTGCTCCAGCGGTGGCGTTGAGTAGACCAGCACATCCGGACGCGTCTCTACTTCTTTTTGGTCGCGGGGGCCGGCAGGTAGATGCAATGGGTCGCAACAAAGAGGGCCGCCGACGGTGGGAACCGGATTCGCAGGGTCGTATGTATAGCTGTCTGGGCGCTCGTCACGGATTGGAAAGGTGTTAGCTTCGGATAATGGAAATCTGTCTGGTTCGGTAACAAGTCGCCCGTTGCCGGAGGCGGTGTTCGCTCCGCCTTTTGAGTAAAGGGAATAGCGAGTGGGCTTGGCGCGTTCCAGCGGCCAGTTATCCTCATCGCGCCACGTGTTCTCGCCCATTACGAAGATTTTTACCGGCTTGCCGGTGGCGAATTGGTTCTGCTTGCCCTGCAATAGATAGTCGTACCAATCGAGTGTGACGGAGTCCTGGTTAGATTCTTCGGCCGCAGGGCCAAAGTCAACCGCACCGATGGTTCTGCCACTGCCGGAGTGGCCGCCGATGGCAACCATGAGCCTTTGGCCTTTGCGCGCGGCCTCGGTGGCGGCGTGCGCCTTCATGCCCATGTAATTGCGCAGTGAGCCGTCCTGGAATAGGTCGTACCATGCGGCGATGGTCAGAGCGGGAACTTGAATCTTGTCGTAGTTCTCTTCGATGGACCATTGCTTCCAGTAACTGTCATAGGTTGGATGGTCGAGCCAATCGAGAAAGTAGGGCGCCAGCTTGTGTGTATAGTCCGCCGAGCCTGGACCCAGGTCAAGGTTGAAGAGTGGGTACTGCTTGAGCGGCAGAATCTTGCTGCCTACCATGGCGTTCTTGGCTTCCGTTATCCGCCGGTTGAAGGTATCCTGCGCCAGCGACGAGGTCCACGATTCATTGAACCACTGCTCGAATGCGCCGCCCTGATAAGTCCAGTTCTCGTGGTAGTTACTGGCAGTTACAACCGGGCAGATACCGGCCAGATGGGGCGGATGGCTGATGGCGGCAAGCATCTGCGTTGCGCCCACATACGAGCCGCCAAACATGCCCACTTTCCCGTTAGAGTGGGGCAATACGGCCGCCCACTCTACGGCATCGTAGCCGTCTTCGCTCTCATGCTTGAAGGTGTACCACTCGCCCTCGGAGGCAAAGCGTCCGCGCACATCCTGCACCACCACCATGTAGCCGCGTGCGGCTGCTCTGCGCGCAAATGCGGCGGTGTTTTCCTTGTTATAGGGCGTCCGCTGCAAGAGCACGGGAAATGTCTCGTCTCCGGAGGGACGGTAGATGTCTGCGCGCAGCGTCACGCCGTCGCGCGTCTGCATCGCAACATTGCGCTCTACGACGATGTCGGCAGCGGTTTGTCCTTTGACAGCACCGCACGGCATTAGGGTAATAGCAAAAGCAAGCAGGCAAAAGCTCTTTTTCAGCACACAGTTCTCCCGGAGGCAAAGGCCGAATTCATTTTATCGGTTTGGCCTCAGGATGAGAGTGCCGTTTGAGATTCGCGGTGCCCCACCCTTTCCGCAAAGAACGCGGAAAGGATGGGGCACCCAGCTTGAGTTCTTGTCTGTGCCTTTTCTGTTTGCGCAGGCGCTTACATCCCACCCTTGCCCAGTAAAACGCCGATGCCGTAGGTGACTGCTCCTTCGATAGCGCCGACCGCAGTCATCTCGAAGCCAGAGGACCACCAACTGCGTACGGTGATGAGCGACTTGGCCGCGCCGACGGCAAAATGCGCAGCCAGCGAGATGACGGCGGCGGCGATGACCGCTTCGAGTCCGCTCAGAAAAAAGAAGGGAATGATGGGAATAGCCGCGCCGACGGCGGTGGAGAGCGCGCCAGAGCCGGCGGAGACGAGCGGGTTGGCGAGCGCCTCCTCACTGGTGCCGAGCCGCTCCGAGGCCAGCGCGCGAAGCAACTGCTCGGGATCGTTGGCGATGTGATTGACCATGTGCTGGGAGTCCTCTTCAGGCAGACCCTTCACCTGGTAGTAGAGCGAGAGCAACTCGCGGGCTTCGGGGCCGTTCATCTGGATGGCTTCGCGCTCGCGGGCTACTTCAGCCATGTAGATTTCCCGTTCGCTTTTGGCAGCCAGATAAGCGCCTGAGCCCATGGAGAGAGCAGAGGCGATGAGGCCGGAGAGACCGGCCAGCAGCACGTATTTGCTGTCGCCCGAGGTGGCGCCGCTGACGCCGCTGACGATGCCGAATATGGCTCCCAGGCCGTCGTTGACTCCGTAGATGGCGTCGCCGATCCAACTGCCGGGTTGCTTGCGTCCCTGGGCGCGCTTGGCCAGCATCTCATCCAGAATCGCCTGGGCGTTGATCTTGTGCGCGCCTGCTGGCTGCTGATAGTGGCCGCGCAAGAGCGACCCCAGTTCCTTATAGTGGTCCTTCTCGTCCTCGATGACGTGCTCGAGGATGGCGATGGACTCCGGGTCGCCCAGGTCTTTGAGTTGCTCGCCGTAACTGGCGATGGCGCGGCTCTCCTCGATTTCCAACCGACGCATGGCCATGCGGATGCCGCCAGCGCGGCTGGCCAGCGAATCGGCATCGCCACCGGGCTTACCGTGGTAGACTGGCTCGGCTCCGCCCAGCTCCACGATGCGCCCATGCCACAGCGTGGCGTGCTCCCACTCAGCGCCGGCCAGATGGCGCAGGACTTGAGAGCGTACCGGATCCGTATCCCGGTCGGCCAGCGCCTGGTAAGTGTGGTAGCCCTCCATCTCGGCCTTCCAGTTGCCTTCCAGCGCCGCCAGAACCTTCTTCAGTTTGGCGGGGTTCAATGTTTCCTTGGCCATGTGTTTCTTCTCCTTACTTTGCATTGAGAATAAGGCATTTTCGCCGCATGTGGCAGCCATTTTCGACGCCGTTTTCCAGATTTCCAATAGCGCCCTACTTCTGCACAGCCCGCACTCGTCCTACACTCTTCAGGTATGGCCACCCTTGCAAACCTGGCATTCGACTCCGGGCTGCCCGCCAATGTGGACGCCGAGAAGACCATTCTTGGCGCCATCCTGCTGGACAACGCCGCGCACGCCGAGGCCGCCGAAAAGATCGAAGCTGATGACTTCTCGCTCGACTCCCATCAGCGCATCTTCCGGCGCATGACGGAGCTGATCAATTCGCAGAAGGCCGTGGACATCATCACCCTGGCCGAAGAGCTCTCTCGCCTGAAGGAGATCGAATCCATCGGCGGAGTGGCTTACCTGGCCTCGCTCACCGAGGGTTTGCCGCGCCGCCCGGTTATTGAAGAGTACATCCGTATCGTCAAGGACAAGAGCATGCTGCGCAAGCTCATGCTTATCTGCTCAAACGCCATTGCGCGGGCCGCCAACCAGGGCGAGGCGGCACTGGATGTTCTGGGCGCCGCCGAGAAGCAACTGATCGAGGTTAACGAAAAAGGACTCAAGCAGGGCTTCCAGTCCCTGGACGAGATCGTCAAGGACTCCTTCGGGTCGATCGACAATTTATATAAGCAAAGCCGCGAGGTCACCGGCCTGGCCACCGACTTCACGGAGTTTGATAAAAAGACCAGCGGCCTGCAAAAAGGCGAGTTGATCATCATCGCCGCCCGTCCCTCCATGGGCAAAACCGCGCTGGCCATCAACATCGCCCAGAACGCGGCCATCAACCATCACGCGATTGTGGCCATCTTCAGCCTGGAGATGAGCAAGGAGTCGCTGTTGCGCCGCATGTTGGCCTCCCAGGCCTGGGTGGATCAGGACAAGTTGCGCAAGGGCTTCATAGCCGGGGAGGACCAGATCAAGCTGCGGGATGCCATGAACCAATTGGTAGATACGCGTCTGTTCATCGACGACACGGCGGCCATCTCGCTGGATGAGATGCGTGCCAAAACCCGGCGGCTCAAGCACACCCAGAACGGGCTGGACCTGGTGGTGGTGGATTACCTGCAACTGATGTCGGCCACGGTGCCGTCGTCCGGCAAAAAGCAATATGAAAACCGCACCCAGGAGGTCTCGGCCATCTCCCGCGGCCTGAAAGCCCTGGCCAAGGAGCTGAACGTGCCGGTGGTAGCGCTCTCCCAGCTCTCCCGCGCCGGCGTGCAGCGCAAGGACGACCATCGCCCTATGCTCAGCGACCTGCGCGAGTCCGGCTCCATTGAGCAGGACGCCGACGTGGTGGCCTTCATCCACCGCGATGCCTATTACAAACGCAACGAGGAGATGAGCGAGGCCGACAAAGCCAAGTCCGAGATCATCATCGAAAAGCAGCGCAACGGCCCCACCGGCGTCGTTTACCTCAACTTCATTTCGCGCTTCACCCGCTTCGACAATCCTGACTCGGGGCACGGACTCTGAGCTTTTGGCTACGGCTCGTTCAGTATCAACACAATGCGCCCCACAATTAATTCGCTGGGCGGCTCGCTGGACCCCATCTCTAGCAGATCCACCGGAAACGCAATGTTGTGCGGCCTGAGCACCAGCCGGTTCGCCACAAAGTCCAAGTAGCGCAGCATCAGATGGGAGCCGTGGCGCACGGCGTACAGATTTGGCCGGTTGGGCCGGTAGGGCATCAGCGAGGTGTAGTGCCGGTCAATCAGCGTGATGGCATCAGGCAATACCAGCGGCTCCATCGGCAGTGAGTCGGCCCCTGAAATGCGTACTGCCACAAATCGCTGCCAGGCGCGGCGCGGGTTGGATACACGCGCCCGAAGTGACTGCAAGAGCCCGGAGGGCAGATGCAGCATGGCTTGCGCCGCCGAGGGCCGGATGTACGGCTCAAAGAGCGCCGCCGTATGGCTCACGACGGGGACCGAGCTGCTCTCCGCATCCGCCGGCAAGGCATCGCGCCGGTAGGTCGCAGGCAATAGATCGGCAGCCGTCATGTGCTGTGCCGCCAGTACCTGGTCCATCGCCTCCAGCGAGAGCTGACGTCTATTATGCAGAAAATTCGACAGATGCGATTGCCCGAACCCGGTCTGGCGCGCCAGTAACGAGACGCTGACTGTCCCTCTCTGTATCCTGCGGAGCAGTTCCAGACGGAGTTTCTCGTGCATCTGGGTAAAATTCATCTATGGATAATCCGCCACCAGCAATAAGAAGAGGCGCCCATGATTTTCCTTCAGAAATCTATAAAGGCTGAATGGCCTTCATTGTCGACGCTTTAAGTAGGATTGAAAAGTGCGAAAACGGAAATCTACTGGAGTCGATTGACGCAAGAGAACAATTTCTCTAGATTTGGTTTACTTAATCCGGTATAGGCTGTGGGAATCTAGTGAGAAACTTTTTATTGCCGTAAGGCTGAAACAGGGCGATAGTGTGTCCTCTTCAGCGGCTAATGAACAATTGCTGGGCAATGATCATTGAATCCGGCTTTCTCTTCCACACCCTGAAGCGCCCTGCAGAGGCGTCAAGGGACGGCCAACCACCGAAATTCCAGGATCTGCGCGCCATAAGCATGACAAAAAACGAGAGAATTCCGGAGGCTATCCCTCATCAGGGCACTAGAACCCTGAGCAGTCATACCCGGTTCTTTCTGCCCCGCGGAAATAAGACTTTAGTACAAGGCCGTCGGGAAAAAACTAGAACATGGAGAATTGGTCATGGATTTGTGCGTGCATTTGAAAATTTGCGAGGGGTGCGGCTGTCTTTGGTACCGTGCCCAGACCCAAGGGAGTGTGTACTGCAGGGAATGTGAAGCTAAACTGAAAGATTTTCCAACACCGGAAAGCCGTAAACGCCGCGGACGGCCCGGGCGCAAAACGCTGGTCAGTGTTTGGGCAGTGGCGGAAGCAAGGGGAGGTGCACAATGAGCGCCGCCCTTCAGTTGCCGGTGGTTTGGGAAGATTGCAGCTTACAGAGGGCGGGGAACGAAGAACGGAGGAAGTGGGAACACAGACCGGCCGCGGCGCCAACCGCAAAGCCGGCAATAAAAGCCCCGGCCGCCGTGCCGCTGGTCAGCCTGGGCTTCTACCGCAAGCATACCGAGAGCATGTTGCGCCGTTACCTCTACGCATCCATGCAAGTGGGAAGGGCTCCGAACATCCTGGGCGATCCAATCGCCCGGGGCTGGTGTTCCAGCCGCCCCATACGTACCTTCGAGGACGCGGTCATCTTCGTCCTCGACGTGGAAAAATGCCTGAACCAGCTAGGTTCTCTCGACCGCATGATGCTCAGCCGCATCGTGCTCCAGGAATATACACAAGTAGAAGCAGCCTCGTTGCTGGGGATGGGCGTTCGCACTATTTCCTACAAGTTTCCCCAGGCCCTGGACCGGCTGACGGAAAAACTTCTGGAATCCGGGCTACTGGTGCTGCCGCACTGAGGCGCGGAAGGATCGATCCGTGAAGGGGAGATACGTTTGTATACTCCCCTTCGCTGATTGCACATGCAGAAATCGCTTGCGCCACTTCAGCCTCGTCCCGAATCCGAACCAGCCGGAAAACGGGAAATATCACACCACAATAAGAACATTCCGCTCATTTTCCGGTTGAGTGTCTGACGCATCTTGCCTAGCGTCCAGATAAGGGCGATTTCCAATCTCCAATGACGATGCAGACAACTGAGGCGAGTTTTCCAAAAGAGTTGACGGGCCATCTGAGCGAGGTTGCGCTCGGCTGCCAGCGCATGTTGGAGGAGAACCCCTGCCATCCGCAGGCGCTGGTGGGCATCACCCTGGTGGCGCTGGCCAGCGGCCAACCAGAGGCCGCGGTCAGGATGGCCCGGGCTGCTGTGGCCGCTGCGCCGCGGATGATCACCTCATGGGTTGCCTTAGGTCAGGCGCTCAAAGCTGCCGGCCGGAACGATGAGGCGGAGCGCGCCTACATCCACGCCATCAGCCTGGACGGCATGAACACGCTGGCCCGTATGGGCATGGGTGAGCTGAGGCTCGCCACAGGCCGCCCCCAGGATGCAATCCGGGAGTTTGAGCTGGTGCTCAGCAGTAAGCCGATGCTGGCCGCGGTACACATGGGTCTGGGCAATGCGTTGGCCATGCTGGGGCGCAATGAAGAGGCTCTTGCACGTTACCAGCAGGCACAGGCGATTTGTCCACGGTTGCCGGAGGCCGAGTTTGCCGCTGGCTTTGTGCTGTCGCGCATGGGGAATCCCGCAGATGCCGAGGCTCGTTATCGCCGCGCTCTCACCCTGCGTCCGGACTTTGCCGCCGCCTGGGTCAACCTGGGCAGCCTGCTGCGCGAACAGGGACGCGAGGTCTACGCCGAGGCCGCTCTGCTGCGGGCCGTCGAACTGCGCCCCGGCCTGATCTCAGGTTGGGTCAACCTGGCAATTCTAGAGCGGGAACGTCGCCGCCCCGCCGAGGCTGAAGCCTATCTCCGCAAGGCCTTTGCCCTCAATCCAGAGCAGGTAGAGACGCTCGTGGCCTGGTGCCAGTTTCGCTCGGCAGAGCGCGACCTGGCCGGCGCATGGCAATGGCTGCGCTGGGCTCTGGCCCGCGAGCCAGACAATGCAGAGGCCGTCAACATGCACGGCATCCTGCTTCACCAAGAAGGCCGCTTCGAGGAGGCGATCGCGGTTTTCGACCAGGCCGAGGCACTGGGTAGCCACGCCGCAGCCTCCAATCGCGGAAATTCCCTGCTGGATTTGGGGAGAATGGACGAGGCCTTACGGGCGCAGGAGCTGGCCGTCGAACGCGATCCCGCCAGCCCGGGCGCGCTCTATAACTTATCGCTGACCCGTCTGCGGCTGGGCGACTGGAGCCAGGGCTGGCCGGGCTACGAGGCTCGCTGGCGCTTCCGCGAGGTTCATCGCAATCCCAGACGCTTTTCCCAACCTCGCTGGCAAGGCGAGACTCTCGACGGACGCAGGATTCTTCTCCACGCCGAGCAAGGGCTGGGTGACACTATCCAGTTCTGCCGCTACGTCTCCATGGTCGCGGCCCGCGGCGGACAGATCATCCTGCAGGTGCAACCGCCGGTCGAGCGGCTTATGGCATCGCTAGCTGCTGTGCGCGCCGGCCAGGCGCAGACAACACAGTTGGGCGCCAAGCCGCCCCAATCCGATTTAAAGTTCGATTTGGAGTGCCCTCTCCTTAGCCTCCCCGCTGTCTTCGGAACCACGGTCGAAACAGTTCCCTGGCCTGACGCTTACCTGGGGGCCGACCCGGAGCTTGCGGCGGAAAAGAAGATGCAGCTTCCCGGTGTGCTGCCCAATAATCTGACTACGGCGCGGCCTCTGCGCGTCGGTCTTTGCTGGGCAGGCAATCCCCGCTACAAGGCTGACCGCCTGCGCTCCGTCAAGCTGGCCACGCTATTGCCCCTATTGCACATTCCCGGCATCACCTGGATTTCGCTGCAAAAAGGGCCGGCCGCCGAGCAGGTAGCCGCGCTGCCCGAAGACGTCGCTCTATGGGACGGCTCCAGCCGCGATCGCGATCTGGCCGAGACGGCGGCGCTGGTCGCCACGCTCGACCTGGTCATTACCACCGACACCTCCATCGCCCACCTTGCCGGCGCCACGGCCATGCCCGTGTGGATTCTGTTGCCCCATCTGAGCGATTGGCGCTGGATGCAGCAGATCGAGACCACCCCCTGGTACCCGACCGCAAGGCTTATCCGGCAAAGCACGCCGGGCGATTGGGACGAGGTTATCGAGCGCGTAATCAAGCAGATAAGCGAACTTCGCTCTGCTGAGCAAGGACTGACAACGAGACCCGCAGAGTATACGTCCCTGCCTACCCGGCTCATCCCGGCGTAATTCTCAACATTAGGCCTCAAAAAATAATCAAAAATCGCCCTTGACATTTGTTGCTCTATATAATAGAGTACTCTATAACAAGGACTTCTCTGAAACTTAATGGGGACTCCAGGAGAATCAACATGATAGCAAACGCAGAAGAGTTGGAATTGAAAGACAGGCTCAGCCTCATCGAAACCATGATCGCTGAAGGCCGGCGCACCACCCAAAGTTATGGCTGGACCTTTGTTCTGTGGGGCGTGGCCTACTACGTCGCCATCGCATGGTCCTCCTTTGCCCATTACGGCCTGGCCTGGCCCATCACCATGATCAGCGCATGCGTACTGATGGGGCTCCTCGTCTGGCTCAAACAAAGCAAGTGTGGCCACAAGCCAGAGACCACCAAAAGCCGCGCCATCTGGGCCTCCTGGATCTCCATGGCGATTTCGATGTTCGTCCTTCTGGATGCTCTCGGTTTCAGTGGCAGGCTGGCGGACGAGCGTATCTTCATAGCGGTAGCGGCAACCTTAGTAGGAACAGCGAATGCGACCTCCAGCTTCATCCTCAAGTGGAAGTTGCAGTTTGCCTGCGCGGTCGTCTGGTGGGTGGCGGCGATCGTCTCCTGCTTCGGTACAGTTCACCAAAGCTCGATTGCATTTCTGGCCGCTATCTTCCTCTGCCAGATCGTCTTCGGCGTTTACTTGATGGTCCGCGAAGCCAATGCGCGTAGACAGGGGGCCAATCATGCCTGAGCTGCCAGAGCTGAATCCTGTGATCCACGGGAAGCTGCGCCTGGCCCTGCTCTCGCTGCTTGTTGGCGTGGAAGAGGCGGAGTTTACATGGCTGCGCGCGAAGACCGACTCGACGGACGGCAACCTGGGCGCACAACTCGCCAAGCTGGAAGAAGCCGGCTACGTCACGGTCGAAAAGAAGTTTGTCCAGCGCAAGCCGCAGACCCTCTACCGCATGACCGAAGCCGGCCGCCAGGCCTTCCTGGAATATGTTCAGGCGCTGAAGCAATTGCTCGGCGGAGCTATAAGCGACTAGTTATGAGCCTTCACCCTTCCGGATGAAGGCTCTTCCGCACCCGCTCCATGATCCCCAGGTAGTACGCCAAATTGTGGATTGTGTTCAGCGTTCCCGACAGCGCCTCTCCACATTGCATCAGGTGGCGCAGATAGGCCCGCGAGTAGCGCCGACAGACCATGCAATCGCAAGCCGGGTCGGGCGGGCCCTGGTCTTCGTCATATTTTTTTCCTTTGATATTCAGCCGCCCCTCGCTGGTGAAGAGCAATCCGTGGCGCGCGGCGCGGGTAGGCAGCACGCAGTCCATCATATCCACTCCCATGCGCGCATACTGCTCAATCTCCTCGGGGTAGCCGACGCCCATTACGTAGCGGGGCTTATCGGCGGGCAGCAGCGGCAGCACTTCGGCAATCATCTCCATGGTCAGCTCGCGTGGTTCGCCCACGCTGAGGCCGCCAATGGCGTAGCCGTCGAAGTCCATCTCTACCAGACGCTCCACGCTCTCGCGCCGCAGATCGCGATACATTCCGCCTTGAACAATGCCAAACAGTCTCTGCGTCTGCCCGCCCAGCTCATTCCGCCAAACCACCTCGTCGCGGTGCGCCTTGAAGTGATCCAACGAGCGCCGCGCCCAGGCCATCGTCAGCCGCAGGCTCTCTTCAGCGCGGCTGCGGTCAGCCGGATACTCGGTGCATTCGTCGAAGGCCATGCAGATGTCCGCGCCCAGCGCGATTTGCACGTCCATCGAGTGTTCCGGAGTAAAAAAATGACTGCTGCCGTCCAGATGCGACCGGAAGCGGACGCCCTCGTCGGAGACCTTGCGCAGTCCACTTAAACTAAAAACCTGAAAGCCGCCCGAGTCGGTCAGCAGGGCCCGCGGCCAACTGATGAAGCGGTGCAGCCCGCCCATGCGCCGGATCGCCTCGTGGCCGGGTCGTAGGTAAAGGTGATAGGTATTGCCCAGGATGATCTCTGCGCCGAGCGACTCCAGCACGTCCTGCGAGATTGCCTTCACCGTCCCTTGCGTGCCCACCGGCATAAAGACCGGCGTCTCGACGGTGCGATGAGGCAGATGCATCCGCCCCCGCCGCCCTCCGGCCGCGGTTGTCGCCAATACGTTGAAGTCAAGGCTCACCAGACGATTCTACCGGGCGTCCCAGGCATTGTATGAAAGGCGGACCACAGCATCCGATCCAAGACCTGGTGCCCCAGAGCCTGCCCTGAGCTTGCCGAAGGATCTCGTATTTAAGACCTGGGAATCCAGCAACTGCGTGACGGTTTCCGCACAACCCGGAATAACAACTTGCGAAGCAATTTCATTTAATGGAATTAACACAAACGCCCGCTCCGCCAGCCGTGGATGCGGAATCTCCAGACCCGGTACACTGATTTCGAGGTCGCCGAACAGCAAAATGTCCAGATCCAGCGTGCGCGGTCCGTTCGCGAAGCCTACAATCCGGTCGCGGCCAAACTCTTTCTCGATAGCCAACAAGCCATCGAGCAGTTCACGCGGAGTCAGATCCGTTTCCAGCGCGACTACGGCATTCACGAACCGGGGCTGCGCGGCGAACCCCACCGGCGCGGTCGAGTAAAGCGACGACCGGCAGATTAGGCGCCCCAGTGATTCCAGCCTCAAAGCTGCCGCTGCCAGAGTTGCTTGCGGCGCGCCCGCCCAACTGGCCAGGTTGCCGCCCATGCCGATGTACGCCGTCCGCATACTCTTCAGGGTATCGCGGAAACCAACGCTTGAGGTGCCGAGCCAAAAGTGAGATGAGATGCTCGCCCTCCATCTGCTAGCATCCTCTATGGAGAATATTCAGCATGGATGCCCAACCCAACATGAGCTTCGGCGCACGGCGCAATGAAGACATCGCCCTCGATCTGCTCAAGTTCATCTCCGTTACGGCCGGCGTAGGCAAGCCCGCCACGCCTTCCACCGGCTTCAGCGGAGCTGCCGGGCCCAAGCCCGAGGAGCACGTGAATCAGTTGCTGGAACTCTACAGCCGCTGCCTGAAGGCCGTCGAAGGTGGAGAGCCCGGGAAGTCCGGCAAAGCGCCGGGGCAGCCCGTCCGAGCGCCGCAAGGATGGACGGAGCAACGGTGAGCGAAGCCCCTCTGCGCGTTGTCGTTGCCGGGGCCGGAGCCTTTGGCAAAAACCACCTGCGCGTCTACCGCGAACTGGAGATGGCGGGCCTGGGCGTTGCTCTGGTTGCCGCCGTCGAGCCGGATGCGGCGCGCGCTGCCGAGACCGCGGCAAACTATGCGATTCCCGTCTGCTCGACCGTGGACGAGTTGCTGGCCACCGGCCTCAAGCTCGACGCGGCCACCGTCGCCGTCCCCACCATGCATCACCATGCTGTTGCCTCGACGCTGCTTGATGCAGGAGTTGACCTGCTCGTAGAAAAGCCGCTTGCCGCCTCGCTCGCCGAAGCCGATGACCTGATTGAACGCGCCTGCAAGGGCAAGCGCATTCTGCAACCCGGCCACTTGGAGCGCTTCAACCCGGCGGTGCTGACCATTCAGCCGCAACTACACCGACCGATGTTCTTCGAGTCGCACCGGCTGTCCGTATTCACGCCCCGCGCGCTGGATGTTGACGTGGTGCTGGACCTGATGATTCACGACCTGGACATCGTGCTCACATTTGCTGCCTCGCCCGTGCGCGAGGTGCGGGCTGTCGGATTACCCATTCTCTCGCCCAAGGTGGACATCGCCAATGTCCGCGTCGAGTTTGAGTCGGGCTGCGTGGCCAACTTCACCGCCTCCAGAGTATCCACCGAACGAGTCCGCAAGCTGCGATTCTTCGAGCCGCGCCAGTACGTCTCCATCGACTACGCCCGCCAGGACCTGCTTGTCATCCGCGTGAATGAGGGCAAATCTACGCCGGCGGAATTGATCGCGTCGCTCCCACCGCAGGTTGCCAGCCTGCTGCCGCCGGGCATTGCCGAGGCAATTGCATCGGGCAAAATCGACCTCGCCAAGATTGACCCGGCCTTGATTGCCCAATTTGCCGCCATGGCCAAAATCGATCCGGCCCTAATCGCACAATTAACCAGCCCTGCGGAATCGAAGGCAGGCCTGAGTTTCTCCAAGCCCCCGGTTACGCCCGGCGAGCCGCTGCGGCTGGAGATGCTTTCTTTCCTGGAATCAGTGCGAACGCGCCGCGAGCCGCAGGTCACAGCTCGCCAAGGCCGCGAGGCTCTCGCCCTGGCATTGGAGATTCAATCCTCCATGGCCGCCCACGCCCAGCGCGCCGGACTTGAAGATTTCTTCAAGTCCGGCGCCTAGAGTCGTGCGCACAATACCTCACGCAATCCCCAGCACCCGGTTCAAAAATCCCACAATGTACTTCCACACCAGGTAGTAACCCGCCAACACCGCCAGAAAGCATGGCGCAATGAGTGCATAAGGCACCGCGCAGGCATGAAACCATACAACGCCGGCTGGGCCGAATTCAAGTACTCCCAGGCAAGTCGCTACCAGCGCTCCCGTCGGCGCCATCAGCAGCGGCAATATCGCGCCATGCACACCGATCGGCAGATGCGTGCGCTTGTGCGAGCAGAGCCAGAGCATGTTCCACAGCCCGAACAGCAAAGGCACCACGGCCATGGGAAAGATCAGCCCCTGCTCGATGGGGACCGGCGCCTTGAGCACGATCCGCACCACGATAAACACGGTTAGTAAGATCGGCAGAACCAGCGTGGGTACAAAGATCCCCGCCAGGTAAGCGCGCAGATAAGGATGAGAGTTCACAGCATTCTCCATTTCTTGCGGGCGCATGCGTCCGCGGGTTCTAGAAGTAGTAGAGAAACATGGGAATCGCCGCTGGAAATATCGCGACTAGCGCCACAATGCCAACCGCCAAAACCCCATCAAACCAAGCCCAGCCGTGCGAGAACGAAGCGCCAGACTTCGCGGCAAGATTCACATCGAGCCGCCGCAGCACGTCGGGCCACAAATCTCGTCCCGGCCCGGCATCGCTGTTCATTGGCGGCAGCGCCTGCCGCAATAGTTTCTTCATGCGCTCCTCAACGTGTTCATTCATGGCGTGATTCCTTGTTCTTGCAGGTCTTTTCTCAGCAAACGAAGCGCGCGGAAGACGCGCAATTTGACGGCTACAACCGAAATTCCCAACGCCGCAGCAACTTCTTTTTGCGGCTGCTCCTCGATCACTGCCAGCGTGGCCGCAATCCGCAGCTTGAGCGGTAGCCGCCCAAAAGCCAGCGCGGTCTTCCGGCGAATCTCCGCTCTCACAGCCGGATCGGCCTCAACCGGCGCTGCAACTTCAGCGCAGGCTTCCATGGACAGCTCTCTCTCAGCCCGGCTCGTCCGCAGCCAATCGAGCGCCACGCGGGTAGCGATGCGCCGCGCCCAGCCCTCGAACCCCCGCTCCGGTTCAAAGCGGGAGTGGGCCCTGTGGATGCGCCAGAAGGTCTCCACCGTCAACTCTTCGGCCGTAGCCGGGTTGCGGACGATGCGCAGAATCCAGCCGTAGACTGCGCGCTGATGTTGGCGAAAGAGCGCTTCGTATGCGTCCGCATCCCCTTGTCGAAACTGGTTCAGGACGTAGCTCGCTCCGTTCCGCATCCGCCCTTCCCCCTTCTACCTAACCTTACGGTCCCGGCACACAAAAGGTTACACGCAATCGGTAAGAGACTGCTTTAGCAAGAAAGAATAATAGCCTGAATCCCTGCCCAAAGGTGTTTTCCTCAATGCTGGGATCGTAATTTTAGATGCAACAGGAAGCCAAAACCGGGTGGATTCGCCGATACTAATTACTGACAACTGATAACGAAAATTGACCACTGAAAAGAGGATTGCGATGAAGAGTTCAGGATTGCAAATGATGGCGGCAATTTTGGCGTGTGGCGCGGCGGCATGTCTGGCCGGGGCGCAGGACACCAAGCCCATCTGGCTTGATCCCAGCCTGCCCGCCGAGCAGCGCGCTGCCGAACTGGTGCGGCAGATGACGCTCCCAGAGAAAGCCTCCCAGCTTGTGAATCAGGCGCGAGCCATTCCGAGGCTCAACGTACCTGCCTATGACTGGTGGAGCGAGTCGCTGCACGGCGTAATGCGCGACGGCACCACGGAGTTCCCCGAGCCCATCGGCCTGGGAGCCACCTTTGACGCGCCAGCCATTCACCAGATGGCCGAGATCATCGGCATTGAGGGGCGCATCAAGCACGCACAAGCTGTGCGTGCCGGCCATAGCGACATCTTTGAGGGCCTCGACTTCTGGGCGCCTAACATCAATATTTTTCGCGATCCCCGCTGGGGACGCGGCCAGGAAACCTACGGCGAAGACCCGTTCCTCACCGCGCGCATGGGCGTGGCCTATGTTACCGGTCTACAAGGTGACGATCCAAGTTATTACCGCGCGATTTCGACGCCCAAGCACTTTGCTGTTCACAGCGGCCCCGAGCCGACCCGCCACACCGCCGACGTGCCGGTGAGCAAGCACGATGAGTTGGACACTTATCTGCCCGCCTTCCGCGCTACGGTTGTCGAAGGCAAGGCCGGCTCCGTCATGTGCGCCTATAACAGCATCAACGGCCAGCCCGCCTGTGCCAATGAGTTTTTGCTTCAGAATCAATTGCGCGGCAAGTGGGGCTTTAAGGGTTACGTGGTTTCCGATTGCGGTGCCGTGCTCGACATCTTCAAAGGCCATCACTTCAAACCCACACAGGCCGAGGCCTCGGCCATCAGCCTGCAACGCGGCATGGACAACGAGTGTGTAGACAGCGTCAACAAGGTGACCGACGACCACGATTACAAACCTTATCTCGATGCCGTCCAGCAGGGCTTCCTCAAAGAGAGCGAGATCGACATGGCTCTCACACGGCTTTTCACGGCGCGAATGAAGCTGGGAATGTTCGATCCGCCGGAGATGGTGCCTTTCAGCAAAATCGACGAAAAGCTGCTGGACAGCGCAGAGCATCGCGCCCTGGCTCGCAAAATTGCCAACGAGTCCATGGTGTTGCTAAAAAACGACGGCGTGCTACCGCTGCGCACCACAAATATTAAAATCGCAGTCGTCGGTCCGCTGGCCGATCAGGTTAAAGTTCTGCTGGGCAACTACAACGGCATTCCTTCGCACACGGTCTCGGTTCTCGAAGGCCTGCGCGCCGAGTTTCCCGCAGCGACAATCAATTACGTGCCGGGCACGCAGTTCCTGCGCAAGGATGTATCGTTGGTGCCCGCCGCGGTGCTGACCACGGATGGCAAGCCCGGAGTCAGGGCAAGTTACTCGAAGCTGGGCATGACGACAGCGAACCAGAAGGACAAGCCCGTGCCGCTCGCCTCGCGAATCGAGCCGGTCATCGATCTTGCTGCATCACCATTGCCCAAAGAGGTTGCCGGAGTGAAGCCGCTTGCCGTCCGCTGGGAAGCTACGCTGACGCCGCCCGAGAGCGGCGAATACAATTTGGGCATTCAGGGAACCGGCTTCTTCCGCCTCTCGCTCGACGGCAAACAAGTAGCCAGGGCTAATCATGACGGCGGAGTGGAACCCAAGCTCAGCCACGTGCATCTGGAGAAGGACAAGTCCTATCAGTTGCTGTTGGTTTACGGCGAAGGCAGGAATAATGCACCTGCCGCGCGCCTGTTGTGGTCGAAGGTTGATCTTGCGACCGACCCGGCGGCGGTGAATGCGGCCCGTGATGCGGATGTGGTGGTTGCCGTGGTGGGCATCACCAGTGAACTGGAAGGCGAAGAGATGCAGGTGAATGAGGAAGGGTTCAAAGGTGGCGACCGCACCAGCATCGACCTGCCCAAACCTGAGCAGGCGCTTCTGGAATCCGTGGCAGCCGCCGGCAAGCCGCTGGTCGTGGTGCTCATCAACGGCAGCGCCCTCGGCGTTAATTGGACCGCGGCTCACGCCAACGCCATCCTCGAAGCCTGGTATCCCGGCGAAGAAGGGGGCGCCGCTGTGGCGGAAACCCTCTCCGGCAAGAACAACCCCGCCGGACGCCTGCCCGTCACTTTCTATAGAGATGTTAGCCAGTTGCCGCCTTTCGAGAGTTATGCGATGAAGGGCCGCACTTATCGTTACTTTGAGGGCGCACCGCTTTATCCCTTTGGATACGGCTTGAGTTATACAACCTTCACGTACAGTGACTTACTCATCCTCAATAACCCGGTAACTGCGGGTAGCCCTTTAATCGCGGAAGTTATTGTCACTAACGCGGGACAACGAACGGGAGATGAAGTAACTCAGCTCTATCTCACCTTTCCCAAAGTCCCCGGCGCGCCGCACATAGCATTGCGAGCCTTTCAGCGTGTTCACCTGGAAGCGGGCGCTTCGCAGAAGCTGCGCTTTGAGCTGAAGCCGCGTGACATGAGCATGGTTACTGAAGACGGGGTTCCCATCGTCGCCGAGGGCGAGTACACAATCTCGGTAGGCGGAGGCCAGCCAAACACTGGCGTACCGGTGCTCGCGCAGACCTTCAACGTAACAGGCAAGCTGGAGCTTCCGGAGTAACCAGAGCAAGCTGGAACAACCATGGGGCATATCCACATTCAGTTGGGTTGCACTCCCGTAGGTAGTGGTGAGAGCGGATGTGCCCCAGTAACCGTTGAGTCTGATATGAATCCGATCCGTTGACCGTCAGCGTGAACATTGCACCGCCCGCGCTGGCGAACGCCGGCGATATGCCGCTTGCGAATAATATAGTGAGCCGGGCACACGGGGATATATTCTCTGGGTCGGAAGAGCAACATGTAGACTCTGGTGTAGTACGTGAGAGAGCATATGAAATGGCATTTCTTTTTTCAGGCTGCTTCCATCTTGCTGGCAACCGCTGCCGCCGCACAGACTCCGGGGGCGGCGCCGCGCTTTGATGCGTGGAAGATCATCGGTCCGGGAGGCGGCGGAACCATGATTTCCCCCACGATCAGCCCTCACGATCCCAATCTAGTTGTGGAACACTGCGACATGACCGGGGGCTACATTACGCTGGATGGCGGCCAGTCCTGGCGGATGTTCAATTTGCACTCGGGCATGGAAACCTTCGCCTTCGATCCGGAAAATCCCCCGCGAATCTATGCGGGAGGCGCCGCTTTGTGGCGCAGCGACGACAGCGGCCAGAGATGGCGCATGATGTTTCCCAATCCCGCCAGGAAGACCATCGAGCATCAGAATGGCGACCATGGCGACTACAGCCTGACATCGAACGACAGGAATTACGGCCCTGGGTTGGATATTCGTCAGATTGTCGTCGACCCCAGAAACTCGAATGTTGTCCATATTGCGTTTTCCGATCCGCTGCATGGAGGTACGACGCTTTTGGTCTCGAAAGACAACGGAGTCTCGTTCCACCATGAACATGGGTTTCCGACCGATAATATTCTTCTTCTCCTTTACATTGGTGGAGATCGGCTGGCGATTGGGGCTGAGGGCGTCTACCGCGGACGGGCGAAGTCAACACAGCTGATTATGGTGCCTGGAGAGAAGATTACATATGCCAGCGCGGGAGAGGTTTCAGGCATTACCTACTTCTATGCGACAACGAACAAGGGAAAGCTCCTTGTCTCTGAGGATCAGGGCAGCACCTGGAATGTGAGAACGCCGATGCTCGGCCAGATTTCCGGAGCGTTCCAGGCTGTTGCGGCTGCAGGAAACAATGGAAGAATCGCCTACATCGGCTTTCGCGACCTCGAATTTGGCGGAGGCCCGGAGAATACCTTTAACGGCATCGCCAAGACACTCGATGCGGGCAAGAGTTGGTTGATCGTATTCCACGAGTCGACAAAGGCCGCATCCAATCTCGATTCGTCCTGGATTGAAGAGCGAGCGACCGGCATTGGGTGGGAGGGCGGCAAAAGCATCATCTTCGACGCCCCTTACAGTTTGGGAGTCGCTCCCGGCAATCCCGACATCTGCTATGCTACCGACCTTTTTCGAACCTACCGTACGCTCGATGGAGGAAAGACCTGGGCACAGGTGAACTCTGTGCGTACAACGGATCACCACTGGATTACCCGCGGACTCGACGTCACGACAAGCTACGGCGTGCAATTCGATCCGTTCGATTCAAAGCACATTTTCATCGACTACACCGATATCGGAGCCTTCGCCAGCCAGGATGGCGGCCAATCCTGGGAGCCGGCGACGAACGGGGTTCCGGATTCATGGCGGAACACAACTTATTGGCTGGCATTCGATCCCGAAGTCAAAGGGCTGATGTGGGCCGCATTCAGCGGAATACACGACCTGCCCCGGCCGAAGATGTGGCGGCGTGAAGACTTTCTGGACACGGCCAAGGGAGGAATCGGCATTTCAACCGATGGCGGGCGGAACTGGACACCGTCCAATAGCGGCATGAGGGAAACGGCATTCACGCACGTACTGCTCGATCCAACCAGTCCGGCTGGGCAGCGCACCTTATACGCATGCGGGTTTGGTCTGGGCGTGTATAAATCGACGGACAACGGAAAAACCTGGCAACTCAAGAATGACGGCATCACCGAAATAAACCCCTTTGCCTGGCGAATCGTACGAGGCAATGACGGCGTGCTCTATTTGATCCTGGCTCGCGCCAATGAGGGCCGCTACGGCATGACAAGCGGAAGCGGCGCTCTTTATAAATCCATCGATGGAGCCGAGCACTGGACAAAGATGAAGCTGCCGGAAGGCGTCAACGGGCCGAACGGGCTGGCGCTGGATCCACGCGACAATCACCGCATGTACCTCGCCGCATGGGGCCAGGAGAGAACCGGCGTGGACTCCGGGGGCGGGGTGTTTCTTTCCACCGACGGCGGCCAGAGCTGGAAACCTGTCTTCACCCAGTCGCAACATATCTATGATGTGACGATCGATCAACAAACGCCGGATACGCTCTACATCTGTGGTTTCGATGTGGCGGCATACCGCTCGACTGACGCCGGGCTTCACTGGACGCGCATTCGGGGCTACAACTTTAAGTGGGGCCACCGTGTGATTGTGGATCCCAACGACGCATCCATGATTTACATCACTACCTATGGAGGAAGCGTATGGCATGGGCCGGCTGCCGGGGACCCGAACGCACCTGAGGATGTTGTGAATCCTGTCCCCATCGCGCAGTGATCAATCCGCAAATTCAGCGTTACGGCTATTCCAATAATGCTGTAAGTGGCTGATTATAAGTGGTAGGCGAGGCGGGAATCGAACCCACAACCCCCGGCTTAGAAGGCCGGTGCTCTATCCGATTGAGCTACTCGCCCACATACTGTCTTATTTTAACGTTGAGCGGCGCCAAGTGCATCTGTGAATGCCGCAAGCGCAGCTTTCAGCGTCTTGGCTGCCGCTGCCGACGACTCGCCGCAGGAGATCAGGTAGGCGGTAATTCCCAGGTCCATCACATCCTGGGTGATGAAAGCGCGGCGAATCACCAGATCCGCACGGCAACAGCCGAGTGGGACTGCATGGAGGAGGCCGCAGATGCGCTTGCACGCCTTCTCGGTCATGGCGGGCAAGGACCATCGTTGGTCGCTCCGGGGCAACAGATCAATGAAACATCCCATGGCGTGAGCCGTGCAGCCGGGCCGCGCATCCAGTTCATCGGGGTCGAATTCATCCGCTTCCAGGCGCGGCCAGTAATCGCATTTCGATGTCCAGACCGGAGAATCATCTGCATTCAGCCTTGCCAGGGCCTGACCTAATGCCGGAAGTTGAATGGCCTCCGGCAAGTGCCAGGCTAGCTCCGGATGGTAGCGCAAATCGACAAACCCCGCCCAGTTCGCCTCGATGACGGGCGTATCGCCACCCACCTCGAACTCCCAGTCAGCTTCCATGAGACTCAGATGTCACCGCTAGCAGGAACCGCATCACCGTCGCCTCCGCCCAGTGAATCTCGTTGCCAGGATCGCGGGAAAGGTAGGCGCAATGGCCGCCGTGACGGGTCTCAATCAACGTCACGTGCGGATTGGCGAGCAGCCTGGCACGGGTTTCGGGCAGCAGGCGAATGAAAGGATCGTCCTGCGCATGCAACACCAGCGTTGGAACCGCAATCCGGTCCACCACACGAGCGGCGGCGGCGCGGTCATAGTAGTCGTCGGCGTCGCGGAAACCCCAGTAGCGGGCAACAATCTTGTCGTCGAACTCCCGAATAGAGCGCACCGGCCCGATTGCCTTTCGGCTTGCATAAATGCCGGGGAACAGCTTCGCCTTGCGCTTATAGCGCGCCAACAACCCGCGCAGAAAGTTCCACTCGTAGAGGCGGTTGAGCCCCTCGTGCAGGGCGTCGGCGCCGGGGGCCAGGTCGATAGACGGACAGACCGCGGCCACGGCGCATAAGGAACCATGTTTGTTACCCCACTCCCCGGCCAGTTTCAGCACCAGGTTTCCGCCCATTGAGTAGCCCGCCAGTGCAACTCGTTCCAGGCCGAACCGCTCCGCATAATGGCGAACCACCACGCCCACATCGCCTGAAAGTCCGGAGTGATAGAGCGTGGGCGTCAACGTCTCTGTGCCACCGCAGGTGCGCATATTCATCCGCACGACGTTCCAGCCGGCAGCCCAAGCGCGCGTGGCGACTCCCTGAATGTAGCCTGAGTCCGACGAGCCTTCGAGGCCGTGAACCAGCACTACGGTCAATCGCGCTGCAGGCTTCGCCTGCCAGTGGCAATGGCACAGCACGCGACTGCCATCAGCAGGATCCACCTCGACCGTCTCCGAAACAGCTGCAAGGCGGAAGGCCGGCCGGGGAAAATAATTCCCGGCAATCGTCTGCAGATGGCCGCCGCTTAGGCCGCAGTGAGGCACAAATGCAGGAAAGCCAGCCGGCAATTCAGATGAATTGCTGTCAAGCCCTGTATTATCTTTAATTTTCAGAATCACAAAGACTCGGTAATCGAGAAGGTTGGTTCTTGCGGCAAATGCGAGTTGGGGCGGCTAGTGGGGATCGAACCCACGACATCCTGAGCCACAGTCAGGCGTTCTGCCGCTGAACTATAGCCGCCACATACACCGATTGTAGCACTGAATCAGAACTTTCAGCCCAGGGAAGTAGGCGAAACAAGTAGCTTCATAGCCGTAAACCTAGTACACTTTTCCTGATTTCACAACGACGTATTTCCAAGGAGTAACAGATGAAATCTCTCGTTAAGAACATCGGAATCTCCGCGCTTTTATCTTTGACCCTGGGCCTGTTCATGACTGCATTCTCGCAGAACGCGAGAGCGCAATCGGTCATAAACGTGAGTGGAACTACGTGGACTGGCACAGGTTCCGACGGCGATTATTACGAGTACTCTTTCCAGGCAGGTGGCGCCTTGTATTACAAGTCTCCGTCAGGCTTCCATACAAATGGCACATGGAAACAAGATGGAAACTCTATCTACATGGAGACGAACAATAAGTACTACGAATATCAGGGCCGGATCTCAGGAACGCATATGGAGGGCAATGCCTGGAACGTCAAGGATAGAAAATGGACCTGGGCTGCAGACATGCAGAACGCGTCCTCGCCATCCATGAACAAAAGCGTCGCCAGCCTTGCCGGAACTTCCTGGACCGTCGTAGAGACCGATGGCGATAACGACATATTTAATTTTCTGTCGGATGGAACTTTATCCTACTCGTATCAGAATGGGTCCTATACGAACGGCACATGGAAGCAGGATGGTGATTCGATCTACATAGAGATGAACAATAAATTCGTCGAATATCAAGGTCGAATCACAGGCACGCACATCGATGGCACAGCCTCGAATGTCAAGGGGAATCATTGGACCTGGACAGCAGACTATCAATCTGGAACTTCGCTTAGAAATGCAACACAGAGCAATTCTTCGGTGGCTAGCGTTGCCGGGACCACCTGGTCAGGAGTAGATTCACTGGACAGACACTATGACTACGAGTTTTTGACAGACGGCACACTGCACTACACATATGAGAGTGGGTCCTTTACGGACGGAACGTGGAAGCAGGATGGGGATTCAATCTATATGTCGATGAACAATAAATACTCGGAACGGCAAGGTCGAATTACCGGCACACATATGGAAGGCAATGCCTGGAACACAGTTGGTAAGAAATGGACCTGGGGCGCAGACAGAAAATCCCAGACATCGTCGGTGCCGACGCCATGACAATAGGAAACTAATCCGCGTTACAATTGAAGAGTGTCGGGGCGTAGCGCAGCCTGGTAGCGCATCTGCTTTGGGAGCAGAGGGTCGGGGGTTCAAATCCCTCCGCCCCGACCAGCGTTAGGGCAACAATATATATGGAAGGCGCTATTACATCCAAGCCCATTGCCGAGTGCCCTAGGTCCGGGGTCCCCACGGATAGGTCTTCATCCGCGGGGTGGAGATCCCTCGCATTTGGGGACCTGGGATACCACGAATTCCATGCGAGCGAATAGCGAGCGGCTGCCCCACCGCAGGTGCTTGCAGATTATTTCCCCCATTCGTTGCACAATGATCTCAGAAGTCTTCCTTCAAACATCGTCCGGATCGTCCACTTTGCGCCTCCTTCCAGCCGGAAGCTGCCAACAGAGGCTGAAACAACCCATAACTCCATATCTTGGACGATTTTGCAGGGAACTTCATTGTTTTCACGATTTTACAGCGCAACCCTGTCTGTAACCTCAAGAAAACAAGGAATTTGCGTCCAAAATAGGGGTGGGGGTACCCGAGGTGCCAGCTTTGACGACCTAACAAGACCAACGGGCTGCGCTGCCAATCTCCAGCGGGTTGCCCGTCCTTAACTTACCCACAAAAGTAGGTGTGGGCGCGTGGCCCTCGATAAGGACGATGGAACGAAACGAATTCTGCCGCAGCCAGGAAATGTCGTCAAGCACGTGGGTAGAGAGACCTGAAGAGGAGCTAGCCGATTTGCGGGCTCTCAGAACAGTTCAATGGCAGGCCGGCTGTGGTCCTGGCCGCTGGCGCTGCCGGCCACCACATTTGTGTGGGTAATATGCTGGCTGGCCATGCGGTACTTGCTGCGATGAGCGGCCAGAAGTTCCTTGAAGGTATGCTCGAACTTCCCTTGCCAGACGAAATCGAACGCCTTTTCAGACATACAGAGCATATGTTCGCGCATCTCTGTCAGTGCTTCCTGCACATGCTCCATTCTCTGTCGCATCACATCCTGGAACTGAATGTGCCCCAGGGCTTGGGACAACCGTTGTACGTTCTCCGCGTAGTTTTCATCCACCTCGGTGATGACTTCCAGAAGCAGTTGGCCGTTCTTGCTGAATTCCATCTGCATTCCGGTCAAATCGGAGACCAAATGATCCATCACGTCGCTGGACTCGTGCCTCTCAAGAGAAGCCTTGGCCTCGGCCAACTCCCCGTCCACGCGCTCGCAGGTGGCATTGATCTTGGCGGCAATGTCGGCGGCGGCCTTTGTAGAGGAGACCGACAGCTTTCTTACCTCGGAGGCAACCACCGCAAAGCCGCGTCCAGCGTTGCCCGCACGTGCCGCCTCGATCTCGGCGTTCAATGCCAGCAGGCTGGTCTGCTGGGCGATGGTGGTGATCACTTTAATCAACGGCGTCAGGGCGCGCACTTCAGTGGCCATGTTCTGCACGTGTTCGAAATCGTCCCGAAGTTCGCGGGTCTGTTGCTGTATCTGCATCTCTAGGGCGGCGACGATCTGCTTGTTGTTTTCCGCACGCAGATGCGTGGCATCCGTCAACGCCTTGCCGCTCTGGATGGATTGGGCGATGCGCGCCCTTTGGAGGTTGCTCCTTTTATTCAGATAGTTGATTTGCTCAATCACCTGCATGACTTCGCTCTCGGATTCGACAAGCGAATCGCCGATCTGTTCGCGCATCACGTCGATGTAGGGCTTGGAGTCTTCCAATTCGTTTTTCATCGCCATGCGCCGTGCCGATACATGCGCCAGTTCTGATTTGTTCAGAGTCCCCACAATCCCCAGCTCGGCGATCCCGCGGCGGGCCTGGGCCCAGTTCCACCATTCGACGATCAGGAAGGGAATGACGAGAAAGATCAGAAAGAGCAGTACCGTATCACCCTGGTGGCCGGCGGGAACCGGACCGGCGAGATAGTACATCGAAAAAGAGAACAGCAGGATGCAAACCATTGCGAGTGACGTTTGTGCGAGCAGCCGGAAGCGGGCCTTGCGCAGGCGCGGACTGTAATCCGTCTCGGTCAGATCTACAACGTCTGCGGCATTGGCTTTATACGAAGACATTGCTGTGCGTGCTGAAGACGCCTGCACCATGTTCTTACGCTCCCGGCAGAACTTTTTTGATGACCTTGATGAGGTCATCGCCGGATACCGGCTTGACCAGCCAGCCCGTAGCGCCCTGGCGCTTGCCCTCGTCGCGCTTGGAGGCCTCGCTCTCGGTGGTCAGCGTCAGGATGGGAATAAACTTAAGTCCCGGCAGTGCGCGCGCATTTGCGATGAACTCCAGCCCGCCCATCACCGGCATATTGATATCGGTGAGTATCAGATTAGGCTTGATTCCCGATTTCAACTTATCAAGAGCTGCCTGGCCGTTGCTGGCCGTCTCCACCTCAAAGCCATTCATGCTCAGAGTGGCTTTGAGGCTCATCACCATGGTGGCAGAGTCATCGACAACAAGAATTTTCATTGCCATGCAGGCTCCTCACAATTCAAATTCAACGCATTCATCTGCCAAGCGCGCAGTTCAGAATCTACCAGACAGCCGGATGTGTTTAGCCAGACCAGTTTTAGCGTCCGCGGGGCTGGGTCATTTGGCAATCAGGCCGAACAGAAAGCCACTGAGTGGCTCTTGAATCAGCCCAATTGTCTCCAGCCTTAGGGTTTCTTTGCAGCCGTTCAAAGCCCAGTACCCTGCCATCCGCCGCAATCTTAAGTCCAGCTATTTCATCGGCGGCATTTGCCGGAAGGTTAACGGGAGTTACCAGCAGAATCCGGCTCCTTCCGCATCGTGTATCCGGATGCTGGTCCAGTCGTATTGCGATCGGTTTTCGCTTATTAAATTGCACCTGTGTGCAGTAAAAATGACAGGTCGCATTCTAAGGGAAATCCAACATATTTCTGTTCAAACCCTACTCGTGGATTGCTCCCAGCATGTCGATGATATTGTGCAGTGGCGCAAGCAAACCAGTGCTGTTTTCCTGGGTTTGGGGCTTAGAGTGCGCCGCACAATCGAAATTGCACCCCCAGCATATGAGCGGCAGTTGCCGTGATTTCGTTCCGGGACTCGCAAAGAACCTACCGGCGCATGGGCAGGCATTTTGAGTTTTGAGGGTTCTAGTTAGTTGCAAGCATTCGATCAGAAAGATCTTTCGTTGATAACTCGCCGTGGAGCGCGATATGGGTATAACTCTCGATGAAAGCGGACCGCCGGCTGTGATTGACCTTGACGGCACGGTGGACATCTCTTCCGCGGCCGATTTGAAGACGCTACTGCTGCGTGCTCTCAACTCCGGCAAACAGGCGCGAGTTTCGCTCGACAAGGTGACAAATCTGGATGTAACAGCAGTGCAGTTGCTTTGGGCCGCCGAGCGCGAGGGAAACAAAACAGGAGCGAGATTCGCGTTAACCGGGTTGGCGCCGGAAAAAGTCACGACCGCACTAAGCGATGCGGGTCTACAACAGTTTTTGATCTCTTATTCCATAGGCTCTATGGATGCTGCATAAGCAAGCGGGGTGCGTGGTTGTCGATGACTAGCAAGGCCGACCAGTTCAAACAAGCCTTTCGGGAAGAAGGCCGCGATGTTCTTGTCGATCTTGAATCGGCACTGCTGGAGTTGAACGACAATCGTGGCGACCAGGAGCTGGTGGGGCGAGTCTTTCGCGCTTTGCACACGCTGAAGGGCTCCGGGGCAATGTTCGGCTTCGAGGATCTGGCCACCTTCACGCACAACCTGGAGACAGCCTTCGACGAGGTGCGTAACGGGCGGCTCCAGATCAGCTCGGAGTTGATTGATCTGACCCTTGCGGCGCTCGATCAAATCCGGGCGATGCTCGAAGAGAGTATCGGCGGGGCCGCGCTGGCCAATCCGACAGCCTGCGCGGAGATTCTGGCCAAAGTTCGGCATCTGACCGGAAAATCGGAGAAGCACCCCGTCAAGGAAAAAACCGCACCTCCCCAGGCGGGCATTGAGATCGGGACAGGGAACGGCTCCGAGGCCACCACGGACCAGGCGCGGGAATGGGCGATCCATTTTGCTCCGGGACCGGAGTTCATGCTGAACGGCGCCAATCCCCTGTTGTTGCTGAACGAGCTAAAGCAGCTGGGAGGCCTGGCGGTCAAGGCCAGCATGGCGGCAGTTCCGCCCCTCAGCGAACTGGACCCCGAGCGCTGCTACATCAGTTGGGAGATGGTGCTGGCCACCGCGGCGGGTCGCGATGCAATTCGTGATGTGTTCATCTTCGTCGAGGACAGTTGCGAGCTGAGCATCGAGCCGCTCTTGGACTCCGCTGAGGACTCCGACAAGGAGGCTTTAGCGGCGGCCAGCGCGGCTGACCTGACAGCCCGGGAGCTGGAAGAAAGCCGTTCCACTTCCGGCGGCCGCCGTAACTACGACAAGGCCGACACCGCCTCGAGCCTGCGCGTTCCCGCCGTCAAGCTGGATCAGTTTGTCGATCTGGTGGGCGAGCTGGTGACGGTGCAGGCCCGGTTGAGCGAGATTGCCGCGCGATGTGACGATCCGGAGATCGCCGCGGTCTCTGAGGAGGTCGAGCGTCTGACCTCGTCGTTGCGCGATAACTCGATGAACATCCGCATGATGCCCATTCGCGGCACCTTCGAGAAGTTCCGCCGCCTGGTGCATGATCTGGCGCGCGATTTGGACAAGAATGTCGAGCTGACCATCGAGGGCGCGGATACGGAGCTGGACAAAACGGTCATCGATCAGCTGGGCGATCCGCTGATGCACCTGATACGCAACAGCATGGATCACGGCATTGAGCCGCCTGCGGTGCGCGCCGAGCGCGGCAAGCGCTCTACTGCGACGATTCATCTTTCCGCGCGGCACTCCGGGGCCAGCGTGCTGATCACCGTATCGGACGACGGCGGCGGGATCAACGCTGAGGCGGTGCGCAACAAGGCCGTTGAGCGCGGCCTGGTAAACGCCGGCGCAGAGCTCACGGAGAGCGAGATATTCGCCCTGCTCTTTCAGCCGGGATTTTCCACGGCCAAGCAGGTCACCGATGTCAGCGGGCGCGGTGTGGGCATGGACGTGGTCCGGCAGCGCGTTGACAGCCTGCGGGGCTCGATCGACGTGGCCAGCAAACCGGGCGAGGGGACCAGCGTAACGCTGCGATTGCCGCTCACTCTGGCCATCATCGACGGCATCCTGGTGAGCATTGGCGGCGCCAGTTTTGTGTTGCCGCTGGCCAACATCCTGGAGTGCATCGAGCTGACCAGCGCGGATATTGAACGTGCCAACGGCAAGCATATCGCCGATGTGCGTGGCGAGATCGTTCCTTACATTCGTCTGCGCGAGCACTTCGACATCCGCACGCCGCGCCCGGAGATCGAGCAGATCATGATCGTCTCCACCGAGGGGGGCCGTTACGGCTTTGTCGTGGACCGGGTGCTGGGCAACTGCCAGACGGTCATCAAGAACCTGGGCCGCTTTTACCGGCATGTGAAGGTGGTCAGCGGGGCAACGATTCTGGGCGACGGAACCGTGGCGTTGATTCTCGATCCGGAGCGGGTGGCGCAGGACGCGGTGCGCGCCATCACGCACGGATCGCGCGCGGGGCCTTCCGTGGCCGTGATTGCGGCGGCTGTCAAGCAGGGCCTCCGGGGAAGGAGCACCACGCCGCAAAGAGCTAATTAGGACATCGTCGGTACTGGATCTTGCGCCAGCACTCGTCAAGGAACAATTCAACCTGCTGTGTTTTGTGTTTCAAAGGCTACTGGCCTGTGGGCGAACGCATAAACGGGGAAAGGCCAAGGATTCCGAGAGAACGAATTCACGCGAAGGAGAGGCGGATTTTATGCCAACTGCATTGGTAAGCGAAGGCCGGAAGCTGCATGGTTTCGGCAACGGAAACGGGAACGGCGGAAACGGACATGGAGCTCGCGAACGCGAGGCATCCAAAGCGCATCTGGTCGAAGAAGACGACTCGATGCTTGTGTTGCAGGAGATTATGCGCCTGGTAGACGCCTCCAAGGAGGGGCGGCTCACCGAGCGCGGCAAGGCAACCCTGTTCAACGGTACACATCGCGAGATCATTCAGGGCGTTAATGAGATGCTGGACGCCATTCTTCTGCCCATCGGCGAAGGCAATCGCATTCTGGCACAAATCTCCGGCGGCAAGGTCGATGAGGTGATTACCGCGACTTATAAGGGCGACCACGAAAAGATGAAGTTGGCCGTCAACAACGTCGCCGTCGTGGTAAACAGCTTGCAGAGGGAGTTGATGCGCCTGGTCGAAGCCTCGAAGGAAGGGCAACTCTCCGACCGTGGCAAGCCCGATCAATTCCAGGGCGCTTTTGCCGAGATCGTCCGCGGCGTCAACACCATGCTGGACGCAATTCTTTTGCCCATCGGCGAAGGCAACCGCATCCTCGCTCAAGTCTCCAACGGCAAGATCGACGAACTGATCGCTGCAACCTACAAGGGCGACCACGAAAAGATGAAGCAGGCAATCAACAATGTCGCCCTCGTTTTGCAAGGGCTTCAGAAGGAACTGGCGCGGCTGACCGACGCTGCTAAAGAAGGTCACCTCGCCGAGCGCGGCAAGCCCGATCAGTTCAAGGGCGCCTATGCCGAGATCGTTCGCGGCGTAAACGGCATTCTCGACGCCGTGATCGCTCCTCTCAACGTGACCGCCAACTACGTTGACCGCATCAGCAAGGGCGACATTCCGGCCAAGATCACCGACACCTATAACGGCGATTTCAACCTGATCAAGAACAACCTCAATGCCTGCATCGACGCCGTCAATGCGATGGTGGCCGATGCGGTGTTGCTGGTCAAGGCCGCTGTTGAAGGCAAGCTGGCCACACGCGCCGACGCTTCCAAGCACCAGGGCGACTATCGCAAGGTCGTCCAAGGCGTGGACGATTGCCTGGACGCGGTGATCGGACCCTTGAATGTTGCGGCCAATTACGTGGATCGCATCAGCCGGGGTGATATTCCCGCCAAGATCACTGACACCTACAACGGCGACTTCAACGTCTTGAAGAACAATCTCAACACCTGCATCGACGCGGTCAACGCACTGGTAGAAGATGCAGTTCTGCTGGCGAAGGCCGCTGTTGAAGGCAAGCTGGCCACCCGCGCTGACGCCAGCAAGCACCAGGGGGACTATCGCAAGATCGTGCAAGGCGTGGACGATTGCCTGGACGCGGTGATTGGACCCTTGAATGTAGCCGCCAATTACGTGGACCGGATCAGTCGGGGCGATATTCCCGCCAAGATCACCGACACTTACAACGGGGACTTCAACGTCCTCAAGAACAACCTGAACACCTGCATCGAGGCCGTCAATGCACTGGTAGCTGATGCAGTTCTGCTGGCGAAGGCCGCTGTTGAAGGCAAGCTGGCCACCCGCGCTGACGCCAGCAAGCACCAGGGTGACTATCGCAAGATCGTGCAAGGCGTGGACGATTGCCTGGACGCGGTGATTGGACCCTTGAATGTAGCCGCTAACTATGTCGAACAGATCTCCAGGGGAGCAATTCCCGCCAAGATCACCGACACTTACAACGGGGACTTCAACGTCCTCAAGAACAACCTGAACACCTGCATCGAGGCCGTCAACGCTCTGGTCGCCGATGCAGTTCTGTTGGCGAAGGCCGCTGTTGAAGGCAAGCTGGCCACTCGCGCCGATGCCAGCAAGCACCAGGGCGATTTCCGCAAGATCGTGCAAGGCGTGGACGATTGCCTGGACGCGGTCATTGGCCCGCTCAACGTAGCCGCCCGCTATGTGGACATGATCTCCAAGGGCGATGTGCCCTCGCAGATCACCGACACCTACAACGGCGACTTCAACTTGATCAAGAACAATCTGAATGTGCTGGTCACGGCCATGAACGAGATCACCGCGGCGGCCGAGGAAGTAGCAAACGGCAACCTGACGGTGGAACTTCGTGAGCGGTCTCCGCAAGACAAGCTGATGCAGGCTCTGGCGGCGATGGTGGCCGGGCTGACGCGAACGGTCTCCGATATTCGGGGAATTGCCGGGGAGGTGGCGGCTGCCAGCCAGTCCATCTCGACGGCGTCGATCCAGGTGTCGAAGGGCGCCAGCGCGCAGGCGGCGGCGGCTGAGGAGGCTTCTTCCTCGATGGAGGAGATGGTCAGTAACATCAAGCAGAACGCCGACAACGCGCAGCAGACCGACAAGATCGCCAACAAGAGCGCCAAGGACGCGCAAGAGAGCGGCAAGAGTGTTCTTGAAGCTGTCGCCGCGATGAAGGAGATCGCCAACAAGATCTCGATCATCGAGGAGATTGCCCGTCAGACCAACCTGTTGGCGCTCAATGCGGCCATTGAAGCGGCGCGCGCCGGCGAACATGGCAAGGGCTTCGCGGTGGTGGCGGCCGAGGTCAGGAAGCTGGCCGAGCGCAGCCAGAAGGCGGCGGCGGAGATCAACCAGCTCTCGGCAACCACGCTGAGGGTTTCAGAAAAATCCGGCGAGATGCTGGATAAACTGGTGCCCGACATTCAGCGCACGGCGGAACTGGTGCAGGAGATTTCCGCGGCCAGCAAGGAGCAGGACACCGGCGCTGAGCAGATCAACAAGGCACTGCAACAACTGGAGCAGGTCATTCAACAGAATGCCTCCGCCTCCGAGGAGATGGCATCGACGACTGAGGAACTGACCGGACAGTCCGATCAGCTAGTCAGCGCGCTGGGCTTCTTCCATACCGGAGACGAGGGCGGAGAGGGACGGAAGGTCGCCGGTTCCAAGGCCGTCCGACCGGCGCATGCTGCGCCAGCCAAAGCAGCAAAATCAGGCGGCCACTCCGCTTCAAGCGCCAAAACCGGAGGCGGGGTCAATCTCCGCCTCAAAGACAAACACGACGAGCTAGACGGTGAGTTCGAGCGTTACTGACCGGGTGGGCGCGGCGCGCAGAACGCGCCGCGCCCCGTCTTCAGGATGAGAGAGGAGTTGGAGTATGAGTGTCAGCGAAATCACGGAGACTCGGCAGTACCTCACCTTCAAGCTCGGCAACGAGATCTTCGCCACCGATGTGGCGAAGGTAAGAGAGGTGCTCGACCTGACCACTATCACGCAAATTCCCCGCACACCGGAGTTCATGGCCGGGGTTATCAACCTGCGGGGCAGCGTGGTCCCGGTCGTCGATCTCAGGCTGTGTTTTGAGATGGCTAAGACAGAGAGCACGCGCAACACCTGCATTGTTGTCGTAGAGGTGTTGCTGGAAAACGAATCAACCGTCATCGGCGCACTTACCGATTCGGTCGAGGAGGTAATTGACCTGGAGCCGGATCAGATTCAGCCGGCGCCGCGTATCGGAACCCAGATAAAGACCGACTTCATCAAAGGGATGGGGAAGCGCGACACGCAGTTCATCATGATCCTGGACATTGATCGTGTCTTCTCCTCCGAGGAGCTTGCCGCGGTTCGTGGACAGGATGTCGTCAAGCAGGAAACTGTCAAACAAGAAGCCGTCAAGCATGAAACGGTCAAGCAGCCTGCGGAGAACAAGATTGCTGACAGGCAGCTAGCGGGAGCAGCCGCATAAGGGGGAATGGGGCGGATAATACCGCCCCATTCATACTATGAGTGTTCACGACGAATCGATTTCCGGAAAAGATTATGCGCGTCTCTGCAGCCTGATTTATGACGAGGCGGGCATTCACCTGGGCACTGAAAGAAAGACCATGCTCGAAGTGCGCATTAAGCGGCGCCTTAAGATTCTCAACCTTCATTCTTACAGCGAGTACTGCGATTATCTTTTTGGACATGAAGGGCTCAAGGATGAGATCACCCATCTGATTGACGTGGTGACGACCAACAAAACCGACTTTTTTCGCGAGCCCAAGCACTTCAATTATTTGGCCGGTCATGCGTTGCCGGAGCTGACGGAGCGTAATGGCGCGCGGCCGATTTTGATCTGGAGCGCAGGCTGTTCGACCGGCGAAGAACCGTATACGATGGCTATCGTGTTGAGTGAGTACGCGCTCGCTCATCCGGGTTTTCGCTTTCGCATCCTGGCCAGCGACATCTCCAACATCGTATTAGACAAAGCCGAGAGGGGCGTATATACCAACGCCGTTGTGGCGCCTGTGGCGCCCCTGCTCAGGCAAAAGTACTTCATGCGCAGCCGTACGCCAGGCTCTGATCAGGTGCGCGTAGTGCCGGAGTTGCGGCGAAGCATCGAGTTTCGCCGCTTGAATTTCATGGATGCCGATTACGGCGTCACAGAGAAACTGGACGCGATCTTCTGCCGTAACGTGATCATCTACTTTGACCGCGCGACGCAGGAACGCATTCTGCTGAAGCTGTCCAATTGTTTACTCCCGGGCGGATATATGTTTGTGGGCCATGCCGAGACCCTGCACGATATGAATCTGCCGCTGGCGCCGGTGGCTCCAGCGCTTTACCGGAGGGTTAATGGCCGAGCCTGAGGAGGGATTGCCCGAAGTGTATTTGCAGCCGGGAGAATCGCGCTTGGTCAGGGAGCCGTCGATTCTACGGACCCTGCTGGGCTCTTGTGTGGGAATCGCATTTCGGGTTCCGCGACTGGGCTTGGGCGCGCTCTGCCATCCCATGCTGCCGCGTTTCCCGGTCAAGCAGGCCGCGACATTGAGCCGTTCCGCTGGGCGCCGTTACGTGGACTACGCGATTCGCGATCTGGCGCGGCAATTCGATTCACTCGGTGCGCGGCGCGACGAGGTGGAGGTAAAGTTATTTGGCGGCGGAGATGTATTGCTAATGGTCAATGATGCGGCGCGGCCCACGGTGGGCAGGTTGAATTGCGAGGTCGCGATCAAGGTGCTCGAGGAGGAAGGCTTGGCCGTAATGGCTTCTTCTCTTGGAGGCAAACGCGGCGTCAACATTTTCTTCAATACAAAGACCGGGGAAGTGTTGCTCAAGCGGCACACCTGAGCCGGGATTTGCACGACGAAGCAATTGAGGCCACTGAGGACAGACGTAACCGGGATAGAAAACAATGAGGTTCGACTTATGAGCATTTCTAAAATTCGCGTTCTGATTGTGGACGACTCTGCCGTAGTTCGCCAGACGCTGCGCATAGTGCTTGAGTCGGACCCGGAGATCGAGGTGATTGCGACGGCGGGTGATCCCTTTGTGGCGGCAGAACGCATTGCAGAGCAGGTTCCGGACGTGATCACGCTGGACATCGAAATGCCGCGCATGGACGGCCTCACCTTCCTGAAAAAGCTCATGAGCCAGCATCCAATCCCGGTGGTGATCTGTTCGAGCCTGGCCGAAGAGGGGGCGCAGAGCACTTTCAGGGCGCTGGAGTACGGCGCGGTGGAGATCATCACCAAGCCGCGTATGGGCACCAAGCAGTTTCTTGAAGATTCACAAATCGAAATCTGCACTGCGGTTAAGGCCGCGGCTCAGGCCAGGCTGCGCGTACTGAGGCCCAGCCAGACAGTCGAACCCAAACTGAACGCCGACTGCATTCTCTCGCAGGCTACCCACGCCATGGCCGAGACCACGGAGAAGGTGGTCGCTATTGGCGCTTCGACAGGCGGCACGGAGGCACTGAAGACCGTGCTCGAGGCGCTACCCGCAGATATTCCCGGCATCGTGATCGTGCAGCATATGCCGGAGTTGTTTACACGCGCCTTCGCACAACGTCTTGACAGCCTGTGCGCCATTACCGTGAAGGAGGCTGAAACCAACGACACAATCATTCGCGGCCGCGCGCTGATCGCACCGGGAAATCATCACATGCTGCTCAAGCGCAGCGGCGCGCGCTACTATGTCGAGATCAAGGATGGGCCGCTGGTTTGCCGCCACCGGCCGTCGGTCGATGTGCTCTTCCGCTCCGCGGCTCGTTATGCTGGACGAAATGCAGTCGGCATTATCCTGACCGGGATGGGTGACGACGGCGCCCGAGGAATGCTGGAGATGAAACAAGCCGGAGCAACGACTATCGCCCAGGACGAAGCCTCCTGCGTGGTCTTTGGCATGCCCAAGGAGGCAATCAAGCTAGGCGGCGTCGACAAGATCCTGCCGTTGCACTCAGTGGCCGGGACTATTTTCTAGATATAGCTGGCTCTGCTATGCAGTTGCTCCCACTCCGATGCGCGCCGATCCGCTGGAGCAGTTGATGAAACTTCATCTGGCTCTGTAGTTATTAAAGGTCAACTGGCCTTGCGTAGGCATTGATCACGAGATGCTATTGGTAATTTCCAATCAGAACGAAGGGCGCCCAGTAAAACGGATGAGAATAGCTGGCAGTATGCGGGGCAGATGCCGAGTTCGGCATGGGTTGAGCACCGCGATCACTTCCAGCATGCCGGGACACAGACGATCCGTGCAGAAATGCAATCTGCGCTTGGCGCAGGGCTTCCGCCTTGCCGTCGTCGGGGCGTTGCACCCAGCGAGAATAGAAGTCGCTCATTAACTGGCTTGTGCTCGCGTCGTTCACATCCCATAGCGTGGCCAGCACGGCTTCCGCATCTTTCTGTTGGGCAATCATGCCCAGGCTGTCCATCTCCAGGCCATCTTTAGCCGCGTCGCTCTTTGCCGTGCTGCAGGCCGAGAGCGTCAGAAGTTGTGTCCCATGAAAGCTGATGGTGGAATCTTCTATCTTCGAGAGAGTCAGCGCATATCCTTTAGCTTCTCCGGTGTCTTCCCCGCCCAGCATCAGGTAAGGCTCATCCTCGCCGCCCGTCTCCACCACAAAGTGGCTGGCTATATGCACAACGGGGTAGCTCTTGCCGGCGCCCAGCTCAGTCTTCAACGCAGACAGCGTGAACTGTTCATTGGGCAACAGTCTACCTTCCATTGGGCCATGCGATTCAGGCACGGCAGGATCGTGAACTACAGCATCCAATTCCGGCATCACGCCGGGCAGCGCCGGCAGACCGCCATAACTCTTGGACAAGCCCATTGCCAGCACGCGCATTCGGGTGGAGTTGGCTCCGGAGGTAGAGGTCATATGCCCATAACTCTCGGGAGTAAAGAGAATGTTACTGAAGCGCTCGACCATGTAATGACGGCCGTCATAGAGCGCTGCCATGGGCACGTAGCGCATCACGCCGTCCAGCGACCATAGCAGTATCGGGACACGGCCATTTTGAGTGGAGGGCTGCTGCAAGGCGTCCAGCTCGTTCGCGAATGGAGCCACGACCATTGCGTATAACTCCGCCAGATGCGGCTTAGGGTTGGATGTGGGCGTGCGCAGATCGTTCCGTACCTGTAACACCTTGCTGCGCAACTCTGCTGGCGTCGCCTTCAGCTCAAATTTCTTGCGCGCTTGCGCCGTTACAACAATCGCATACGCATGTTCCTCGCCCAGCAGCAGCCGTATGCCCATCACGCGCGGTCCTAGTTCCGCCAGCGTATTCTGCAAGCGGCTGACCTCCGACTTTTCTTTGCTCAATAAAGCATTCGCATCCTGTGCGCCGGCTTTCTGCGCCAGTGCCGGATACAGCGTCTTCCTGAAGAAATCTGAAACCTTTCCATTTTCCGCCTCGATGCTCGCTTCCAGCGTCTTCAGTCGAGCATCTTCCTCGGGAGTGCGCGTTGCCTTGGCCTGCAATTCGGCATATTCGATGCTCAAGTCTGTCAACGCCACTGCCGTTTTCTCTGCGGTCGTCAGCTCGCTCTGCGCCTTCTGCTGAACAGCGTTGAGTTTCAGCGGCTCGACCCTGGCTTCCGGATTGCCGGCTGCTCCGCGAACCACTTCCTTCAGCTCCTGCTCCTTGAGCAGAGCGAGAATCTGTTCGGCTTCGCCGAGCCGGTCACCTTGCACCAGCAGCTCCGACAATTCGCGATATGTTGCAGACTTCGATTGCGCAAATCCAGCCTGCAAATCCTTATCCAGACCGGAGATGTTTTTACGAATCTTCTGATAGGAGTTCACCGCTTCCATTCCGAAGAAGATCGCTTCCTCGGGACGATGCTGATTGCGAAAGCCGATCATCAGCGAAGTCTCAATCACGCCCTCAATCTCCGGATCGCCCGCGGCCTTCGCCAAAGACAATGCCGCCAGTTCGCTCGCCAGCGCCTTCTCTGTCTCCTTCAGCGCCCAGTACGCCCAGCCGATGGTCTTCAGCGCCTGCGCTTCGCCGCGCCAGTCCTTCACCTCGCGCCAAATAGGCAGTGCCTGCATGTCGAACTTCAGCGCCTTGTCCGCCTCTCCCAGGTCGGAATAATCCCGGCCCATATTGTTCAGCGTCATCGCTTCGCCGCGACGGTTCCCCGTCTCGCGCCAGATGGGCAACGCCTGGTCGCAGTACTCCAGCGCCTTTCGCGCTTTACCCATGTCGGCATAGGCCCTTCCGATATCGTTGAGAGCCATCCCCTCCCCGCTGCGGCTTCCCACTTCGCGCCAGAGGGGCAACGCCTGGTTGTAATAGTCCAGCGCTGTCTGCGGCTGCCCCAGGTCGCGGTAGAGCCGGCCCATATTGTTCAGCGTCATCGCCTCGCCCTGCCGGTTACCCATCGCTCGCCAGATTGCGAGCGCCTGGTTGAAGACCTCCATTGCATTCTGCTTCTGCCCCAGGTCCGCTACGCCCGGCCCATATTGTTCAACGTCAGCGCCTCGCCGCTCTGCTCTCCCACTTCCCGCCAAATCGGCAGCGCCTGGTTGAAATATTTGAACGCTTCTTCTCCCCGGCCCATGTCGGAGTACGTCTTTCCCAGATTGTCCAGCGTGCTAGCCTCGCCGGCGCGGCCGCTCTTTTCGCGCCAGTTCGGCGGCAGCGCATCGTTCAGGTCCTTCAGCGCCCTGAGCTGACTCAGGTTGTGCTGGCGAAATGCCGGTTCTACGCGTTACTCTAGCTGATGGTAAGGCGAGCATATGAAGACGTGTCCGCAATGCGACACCGGATATCCCGACAGCCAGATCGCCTGTCCCATCCACGGCCATCTGCTCAACGAGATTCGCGAACTCAAGCCGGGGATGGTGATTCACAAGACCTATCGCATCGTTCGCAAGCTCGGCCAGGGCGGCATGGGAACCGTTTATCTCGCCCAGCACATCCAGATGGGAGAGCCGCGCGCCCTCAAATTTCTCTCACCCGAACTGAGCCGCGACCAGGCCTTCACCGCCCGCTTTCTGCGCGAGGTGCGAATGCTGCGCCAGATTCGCAATCGCAACGTCGTGGACTGCGGTGACCTGGAGGCCGCCGAGGACGATAGCCTTTTCTTTTCCATGGAATTCGTAGACGGCCCCGACCTGCGCGCCTTTCTCCGCGACCCTTTTCAATATCTAAATACAGATTGTCATCCTGAGCGGAGCGCAGCGGAGTCGAAGGACCTGCGGTTGCCTTTGGGAGCTTTACCCGTCCCCCTGGCCCTCTCCATCGCCCGCCAAATCGCTGAAGGCCTCGGCGCGGCCCACTCCAAAGGAATGGTCCACCGCGACATCAAGCCGGAAAACATTCTCATGGCCCGTGACGCCGGCGTATGGCTTCCCAAGATCGCCGACTTCGGCATCGTCGCCACCAAGGAATCCAGCACCGCCTACACCCGCACCGGCGGAACTCTGCTCACCATGGCCTACGCCGCCCCCGAGCAATGGCGCGGAACCCCCGCCGCCTCGCTCGACGGACGCACCGATCTCTACGCCCTCGGCGGCCTCCTCTACGAGATGCTCACCGGCCAGACTGCCTTCCACGCCGAAAACTACGAAGGCTGGTCGCGCCAGCATCAGACCACTCCGCCCTCACCGCCCAGCGCCCTCCGCCCCGAGCTAGCCAACTGGCAAGGCCTCGACGCGCTCGTCCTGCGCCTGCTGGCCAAAGACCGCAACCACCGACCCAAAGACGTGGCCGAACTGGTCAACCTGCTCGACATGGTTCAATATATTGCGCCCGAGGTACAGCGAGAAACCGTTAAAGATCGTCTGAGACCAATCGCAACTGAATTGCTTCGCGGCAAAGGATTCAGGCGAGTATCCCGTTGGCTCTGGATAACATCGGTCACCGTGATTGGATCGGCAATTCTTATTGCGGGGCTTGCATTTAGTTTGCCAACAACGACGATTGCCAAACGCGCCAATGAATTCGACAAAGCGGAACACTATGATCTTGGTAGGGTTCTTCGCAATCTGGCCTGTATGCGCGGAGACGGTGAGGCGTGCTTCCACCTCGGGTTAATGTACCAGGAAGGGAATGGCGTAGCGGTTAATGATTCCCGGGCTGTCGCGTACTACACAAAATCCTGCGAAATGAGACACGGACAAAGTTGCGCAAACCTTGCTTTCATCTATGGATACGGCAGCGGTGTCGTGGAAGATGACTCCCGAGCGGCAACTTTCTTCTCAAAGGCTTGTGATATAGGTAACGCGGACGGTTGCTTCCAACTTGGGTGGCTGTATGACGCCGGCTTTATGAACTGGCAGTTTGGCAAAGGCATTCCGGATGGCTCAGTTTTTAGGGTCGAAAGGGATTATCTTCGGTCGGCGGCATTCTATTCCAAAGCCTGTAATGCCGGCAGCGCAGAGAGCTGCTACAATCTTGCCGAGAAGTATGCATCAGGGTACTATGGGCCTCAACAGGATTTTTCCCGAGCCGCTGAATTCTATGACAAAGCGTGCTATTTCGGCTATGCGCGCGGTTGCTCCAAACTCGCAATCAGGTATCAATATGGAGTAGGAGTAGGCAGGGAAGTTTGGGAAGCAAAAAAGCTCTACACCAAGGCTTGCACCATGGGCGACGAATCGGCATGCGGCGAGGCGGCAAAATTACAATAGGGACTTGTATATCAATCGGGTAAATTGGAACTACTAGCTAGGACAACCAATGAAGGAGACACAATGCGCCTATACATCAGCAAAATAACACTTTACGATGACAAACACCCGATCTTTGAATTCAATAGACTCATCGAGAATTCAGGGCGGTGGGACACAAAGGAGTTTGCCGAGCGTGAGGTAAACAGGTCCAATGAGACCGGCGGAATAACTGTCAAGTCACCTGATGGGTCAGGACGGAGCGCTCAATGTACAGATTTTCAAATTGAATCTCGTCCGCTGGGAGGATTTACAATATCATGCGAACATCCGTTTCCGGTTGATGGGCAAATCTCAGCAGTCCCTCGTTAATCTGAATCCCACGGGCGGGTGGCCCAGATCCCGGTGACTTTTTCTACTCAACAACATTGAGGGTATCACCGGTCCCTCGCTTTTAGGTCCGGGGATGGAAAAATGATATTTCACTGGCGGATATCTCATGTTCCATAGTATCAATCCCATAAAACGGCAATAATATACTTGTTGACTTAACTTTCTCAATTCTTGCCGAATGCTTCCAACCATGGGTCAAAAGTTCCGAGTCTGATCTGTTTGCGTAGTTCTTTGAGTTCTTGTTTTGGAAAGCGAGTGTATGTATGTAGGTACGAAAATATGCGTCTTGATTTTTCCATATTGTAATGCTCCCCGATAGGGTTGCCCAAAATGCCCGCAGTCCATTTTGCGCGATTCGATTTTGAATCTTTTACGGAACTGGTAAGGTGATAGCAAAGAATATCCGCAGGCTCAAACATATGGGTTTCGCTTTTAGTTAAGGTGGTCCACCCAGCAAATTTAGAATGTCGCTTGCCTGGAATGTCTGGAATGAGAGATGCGAGTGTAGAGAGCATCTTGTCGCGGTAAAATCCCAGTGCGGTTTGCTCTTCAAAAATTAGCTTCAGTCGTTCGTTGGCGGGTATCTTGCTGATTGCCCAATGGACCAAAGGGACTAGGGCTAGAGAATATCCATGGGAGTGTATCTCTGCTACGGTGTTTTTTACTAAATCAGCATAGTCCGCAACATTCACAGAACCCACCAAGCTCTTGAGACCGCAGGATGCCGGGATCAGGCAGAGGGTTTCCAATAGGTGACGGTTAACGTCCGCTTCAAAATCTAAGTTGACGCAATGAATTGACGGTCTGTTGAATTGGACCAAAACTCGGTTCCACTTCTGAGCACACTGCCGCCACAATCTAGCATCGCCTAGAAATCCACCAACGACGACAAAGCCGTTTTCTTGCTGCCCCGATTCATCTAAATACGCTCTTAACATGAATATCCAATCAATAGGGTGGAGGCCCTGGTCTCTTGCAGCATTTTATCAAGTTGAGGGTGGGCGGGTGGCCCCGGTCTCCGGGTGCAATCCCCACCACAATCAGGGTGCCCCGGAGCCTGTACTGAGTGAAGTCGAAAGTTTGCCCTGAGCCTGCCGAAGGAGATCCCTCGCTTTTGGGGACCGGGGAGGGAATGAGACAGTCTCCGATTGTTTTTTGGGACGGCGGGTGGCACGAGTCCCGATGAGTCCAGATTTGCCGTGTGCCCTACCCTTGAATGAACCATAAAGCCTGGGTTCCACATCCTTCGCTTTGCCGGTGTCTCCACGGACTCGGGCTTCCCAACGACCGGGGCCCCCAGGAAGCGGCACTTGCTTCTTGGGGTGGTAGCGAGTGATTTTTACTCGTTGGGGTGCGGGAAGCGATCTTTGCTCGCAGGGGTGAAGGGACAGGTCTTCGTCCGTGGGGTGGCCGGGCGAAGGCTGGGAAACCGAAACCCTTCGTTCTCCCGCGCCGAAGGCCTCTGGCCCCACCGCAGGTGGCCGCAGGTGCTTGCAGATTATTTCCCCACTACGTTGCACAATGATTCCAGAAGTCTTCCTTCAAATCATCGTCCCGGCACGTCCGCTTCGCGTAGCCTTTCAGCCGGAAGCTGCCAAAAGAGGCCGAAACGGCCCGTAACTCCTTTGCCTGGACGATTTTGCAGGGAACTCCTTTGTTTTGACGATTTTACAGCGCAACCCTCCTTGTAACCTCAAGAAAACAAGGATTTTACGCCCAAAATACGGGTGGGGGTACCCGATGCTCCGGCGTTGCCATCACATCAAGACTGATGGACAGGCGGCGAGTGACCCCGGTCTCCGGGTGCAATCCCCACCACAATCAGGGTGCCCCCGGTCCCTCGCTTTTGGGGACCGGGGAGGGAATGAGATAGACTCCGATTGTTTTTTAGGACGGCGGGTGGCACGAGTCCCGATGAGTCCAGATTTGGCAGGTGGCCCTCTCATCAGTCCCAAAGAATCACGATGAGCCATGAGAAGCTGTGCCCCGTTCATCGCGGCCCTATTGTCGCGATGAGCGGGCGGGTGATGCAGGTGAAGCGACTTAAGAACGGCTCACACCCGGAATCGTGGCGCGGATTCCGAGCAGATCAGCCACCCTTCCGAGTGCGCCGTCGATAGTCCAAACGTGCGTCCCAGACACAGCCAGGCAGGACGCGATTAAATGGGCATCCGTCAGGGTGCTGCGCATGCGTGCCTTCGGGCTCGCAGGTGTTAATGCCAATGAGCAGAGCGCGTTGAGTCTGCGCCATGGCCTGAGCCCCGGGGAAGACGCAGATCAAGGCGAACAGAGCTGCACCGAATGGTTTCATATATATACCGACGTGAGAACTGCATAGAAGTATAGTTCACGCATTAGTGATTTTTCTCGAAGAATGTTGCAGCATTTTGAACAATTGGCGCATAATCAAAATGGATGCTGCATAGAGCAGTGTTTTCTGTCGATTAGCGAATGGTACTTTCTCCACTATGAATCAAGTCGAGCGCCACCGTAACATTTTGGAAGTTTTATCGCGGCAGGACTTCGTTGATCTGGAGGATTTGTGTAAGCTGCTCGATGCTTCCAGAGCTACGGTTCGCCGCGATCTGATTGACCTGGAACACAGCCGAAATATCAGGAGAGTACGTGGTGGAGCCATGTCCACCAACACGCGCGAAGAGGCGCTCGACTTCAGGCAGCTCTCAGTAAGTTGTCACGAAGAAAAGATGCGCATTGGGAAAGCTGCGGCGGAACTGATCGAAGATGGGCAAACCGTCATTCTGGGAGGCGGATCAACAGTAGTCGAGGTGGCAAGATGCCTCTACGATCGCCCAATTCAGGTCATCACCAATTCAATCCTGGTTGCCCAGGTGTTTTGGGAGTGCCGGCAAACCGAGGTTACGTTGACGGGCGGATTTCTCTATCCTCGCCTTGGCATTCAGTTTGGCCCAATTTGCGAACGAATGCTGCACAGCGTCTCGGCGGATGTCGCCATCCTGGGAATTCGCGGCATTACGGAAAACGGTCTCAGCGACAGCAGCCCTCTTGTGGTTGCGTCAATACGCGCCATGATCGAGTGCGCGCATCGCGTAATCATCGTTGCCGATCATACGAAATTCGGCAGAAGCGCTATGATCCACGTAGCCGATCTTGCGGAACTCGATCAGATTATCTCTGACCAGAATCTTGACTCGGAACAAGTTCAATTATTGAACGATCGCGGCGTTAACTACCTGCTGGCTTAGAGAAAATCCGCTCACTTCGTGCCAATGGTTTCCATCACCGCATCGGTGACTGACCTCACCAGCGTCTCCAGGTCTGTTTCCGCGGCTCTGCCGGTGTTGCCGTCGCAGGGGCTCGGAGTAAGCGCGATGGAGCCCGGCACCTCAAGATCGGAAAGCTGACACTCCTTCATTCTTGACGTGTCGAAGCGAATATCGGGCAGGCCGAGTTTCTTTTTGATGGCCAGCAGGTCGGAGCCTTTCTGTTCCGAAATGTAGGAGATTGGAGCGCCCAGTTGCGAGGCCAGCATCAGTGTCCAGCAATAAGTCTCCAGCACTTCGGCATACCACTCGGCGTGTGTAACTGTGTCAGCCCAGCAGATGATTCCGTGATTGGCGAGCAACACCGTGTTATGCGTCTTGACGAAGGGCAGAACGGTCTGGGCAAACTCTGCCGTACCCGGTGTTTCGTAGGGAGAGATGGCCACCTTGCCAATGAAAACTTCAAACTCCGGAATGACCATATTCGGCGGCACTTTTCCGGTGATGGCGTAAGCGGTTGCATGCGGCGGATGGCAGTGGACACAGGACTTCGCTTCAGGCACCGCTTTATAGATTTCAAGATGCAATAAGATTTCGCTGGTACGCGCCTTGCTCCCTGCGATCTGATTTCCTTCCAGGTCCACCATGCTCAGGTCTTCGGGTGTCAAGTCGAACTTGCTCACCAGGGTGGGTGTGCAGATGACCTCGTTGGGGCCGATGCGATAGGAGATGTTGCCCCCGTTGCCGTCAACAAACTGGCGCATCCAGAGCTTGCGCCCGACTGCGCAAATCTCCTTCTTGACTGCTTCAGCTTCCGGTGTTGTGAACAAGCGTGGATTCGGAGCAGGACGGCCCTGAGCTCCGCCGCTACCGCCGGAATGCGGGCTGGAAGCTTGGACTGCGGCAGTTTGCCCATATGCTGCGGGGACAGCGGTCTTTGCCTCGCCGCTCGTCACCAGGGCGATATTGTGTTGGGCAAGGAAGTCGCGGGCCGAAGGAGTTACAACACAGTTCTTTCCGACAAGCACCTGGCTTGCGCCTGCCGCCAACGCGCTTCGGGCATCGCGGATTACTAAAACCTTCTGGCTTTTAAGATCAATGCTCTTCATTTCGCTCTTCAACTCCCCACCTCAATAAATTGTGTTCGCATGAATGTCGATGGCATCGACGATAAGGGCGCAATACGCGTCCACCGGCACTGCGTCAGGCCAAAACGGATTCGCGGCTTCCCTGCCCTCGGTGAATGCCACCATCTGGCCATCGGCAGCGCCAAGTTCATCCACAGCGATCAAAGACTTGCCTCCGCCCAATCCATTGCCGGCGCGCAGGTTCTCCATCGTCACCGGTTCCAACACCGCGAACGTCCTGCCTCGAAACGCCGCAACGGCGGAATTGAGCGTGATATGGCCACGAACTATGCCTAGTCTCATGCGCTACTCCTGCCTCGCGCTTCCGTGGGCCTGCACAGAATCCAAAATTCCCACAACAACCATGCGAGCCGGTGTTGTGTTACCCAGCCTTGCTCGCGCAATATCGCCATCCGTGGAAACAAGCACTGTAGATCCTCTTCCCGCGCCCAGCCAGTCCAACACCACAATCGGCTCCACGCCCATGCTCCCGTCGGCTTCAAGTCGTTTTGCGAGCAGAAACCTGCACCCGTCTAAGGTCGGATGCTTGACCGCCGCAACTACCGTTCCGCCAATACGCGCCAAAAACATAGCTATATGATCCGTAGTGCATCGCCAACAATCATCTGCCGTTGCCGCGTAAAGGTAAGAGGCGTCGTGACGCCCTCGCCTGTTGGAGTGGCAACGGTATGGCTGAAGTATCCCGCGCCGCCAACGCCCAGAGCTGCCGGTGACGCCGCGTTTTGGATGAAAAGGGTTGTATTCATAGCGCGTGCCATGCGAGTCGCTGTCTCAACATTTTGCGTGTGAATGATCGCGGTATGCCGGTAGCCGTGTTCTGCCTTGACCGCCGCAGCAATGGCCGCATCTACGTCGCGCACGCGCACCACGGGAATAAAGGGCATCATCTGTTCTTCGACGACGAATGCATGATTCTCGTCGGTCTCCCCAAACAAGAGTTGCGTGTCGGCGGGCACGCGCACACCGGCCGCTGCCGCAAGCACCGAGGTATCCTTGCCCACAAGATCTTTCTTGACGTGAGCCCTGGCGCATCCTCCGCCGCCGCCCTCAAATGTGAAGGCCGCGCGAGTGAGCCGCTCGATGGCCGCCGTATCCAACTGGAAGGCGCCGGCGCGTTTCATGGCGGCGATGAATGCATCGGCCACGGAGGCGACGACGAAGATTTCTTTTTCGCCGGTGCAAAGCAGGTTGTTATCGAACGCTGCCCCGTTGATGATGCATCGGGCGGCGCGATCCAGATCCGCCGTCTCGTCTACAACCACCGGTGGATTGCCTGGTCCGCCCGCAATCACACGTTTGCCGGATTTGGCGGCTGCCTGTGCCACTGCTGTGCCGCCGGTGACGCATAACAGCGCGACCTTGGGATGGTGGAAGACTTGTTCGGCAGCTTCAATGCTGGCTTCGCGCGTGGTTGTGAGCACGTTGGCAAAACCAAATACTCGCTCAATCTCCCGATTAAATAGTTGCAGCGCATAACGCGCCACATTCGCGCCCGATGGGTGGGGCCCGAAGACCGCGGTGTTGCCCGCTGCCAAAATGTTGATGGCATTGGAAGCCATGGTAGGCACTGAGTGAGTGACGGGCAGCATCATGCCGATGACGCCCCAGGGCGCGTGTTCAATGATGCACAGACCGGTGCTGTCGCTGCGCGCCTCGCTTCGCATGGCTTCAACCCCCAGCACAAAGCGCATGTTCGTTAGCTTCAGAATTTTGTGATCGAGGCGGCCGACTTTGGTCTCCTCCAACTCCATGCGTCCCAGTTCCTCGCGACGGTCATAGCAAATGCGCACGATGATTTTGACCATCTTGTCGCGCTCGTCGAGACTCAAGGCCGCGAGCTTCTTCTGCGCTTCATAGGCCGCGTTGACCGCTTCATCCACAGTGGAGAAAACTCCGTCGCGCGCGGCAACAGGGGGTGCCGGCGCCGCGGGCTTGTCCGGAAGTTGCATCTGTACACGAAGCCGCGCAACCACTTCCTTGGCGATATCCGCAATCAACTGGTCCTGAATCTGCATTAGGGCTTCTCCAATATTTTGCCTTCAACTTCGACGACATCCACGATGCCAACAATCACGGCGTCCACCGGCGCATCCTTCGTCGTCGGCGTCAAACGAGCCGAACTCCCCTGCGTAAACAGCACACACTCGCCCACCCCAGCTCCAACGCTGTCCACTGCAACCACGGAGCTGCCCGAGATTTGCAGCTTGCTGTCCTTGTTGATGTACGGCTGAATCAGCAACAGCTTCATCCCCAGAAATTTTTCGTTCTTCTGGGTGGCGACAACATTGCCGATAACTTTAGCTATGAACATGACGATTACCTCGCGCGTCGCGGCAGACACGAGTCTGCCGCCTGCTGCTATTTCGGCAATACTGTGCCCAGAGTGCCGTGCGGGCGCGCGATTACATGCACGCTTTGCACCTCGCCCACTGCGCGTGCGGCTTCGGCGCCAGCGTCCACTGCGGCGCGAACCGAGCCCACATCTCCCTGTACAAAGACTGAGCACAGACCGCTGCCGATCTTGTTCCAGCCGACAAACTTCACGCTGGCAGCCTTCAGCATCGCGTCTGTTGCCTGGACCAGCGCCACTAGGCCCTTGGTCTCGATCATTCCAATCGCTTCATTGGCCATTTCAATTCTCCTGACTTTGTGTTACTTCAAAAAGCTTTCGACAAGCGCGTCGTGGGGACGCGCGATCACGTGAGACGACACTAGTTCGCCCACAGCCTTGGCCGCGGCCGCGCCTGCGTCCACCGCCGCGCGCACCGAACCTACGTCGCCGCGTACGATTGCCGTCACGTATCCGCCGCCGATCTGCACGGTTTTTACAAGTTCTACGCTGGCGGCTTTCACCATCGCGTCACACGCCTCGACGAGTCCGACGAGGCCCTTGGTTTCTATCAATCCGATTGCTTCACTCATTTGGGTCTCCTCCGCCTACTTCGCGGTCGCGGGTTTTGTTGCGGCCTTCTTTTCCTGTTGGACAAAAGACGGCAGTTCGTCATGAGGGCGAGAGATCACTTGCACACTGACCACTTCGCCGATTCTGGATGCTGCCTCCGCGCCCGCGTCAGTGGCTGCCTTGACAGCGGCCACATCCCCTTCAACAAAGGCGGTCACCAGTCCTGAACCTACAGACTGCCAGCCGGCGAACGTAACGTTTGCTGACTTGAGCATGGCATCCGTTGCTTCAAACAACGCCACCAGGCCCTTCGTCTCAATCATTCCAAGCGCTTGCTTCATCGCTTCCTCTCTTCTTTGTGGTGTTACTTGAAAAGCTCAATTTCTTTGGTTAAATGCGCACCGCACGCATTCGCCTCATCCGTGTCCATGTGGACATTGAGTTTGGCGGTTGGATCAATGCGGACGTGCACGTTGTTGAAGGTCACGCCCGCTGGGCCGCCAAAACGCAGCTTCATGCGGTCGCCCTTTGAAACTCCAAAGTACGCGGCCTCGGTGGGGCTCATATGCACGTGGATCGCGGCGCGAATGACGCCTTCCTTCAGTTCAACTACGCCCTTGGGTCCGATGATGACGGCTCCCGGAGTGCCCGCAATGTCGCCGGAGAGTCGCACGGGAATATCCGTGAAGCCCAGCATGATGGCGTCTGTGAATGCCAACTCAATTTGCGACTGTTTGCGCATCGGTCCCAGAATGCGCAGGTTGGAAATCAAACGGCTCCGCGGCCCGACGATGGTCACCGTCTCCTTGGCCGCGAAGTTACCTTCCTGGAAGAGCGGACGGTCAAAGGTCAGCTCTGTCCCCGGTCCGAAGAGCACGTCCATGTCTTCGCGGCTGATGTGCATATGCCGCGAAGAGGTCTGCACAGTGAGCTGCGGCACTTGCCCTTTTTTCCCGCGCCCAAGATATTCAAGCACCACCTGGCGGACAATCTGCTCCACCATCGATCTGTCGATGGAACCCGCTGAAGTCGCCATTGTTTCACTCCCGCTTCTCATAAGAATTCCGATACGGTTGTTACCTTGCTTGCGCTTCGCCAACCACTTTCACCGTTTCGCGAGCGACAATCAGTTCTTCGTTCGCCGGAACAATCAAAATCTTGACCGGCGATGTTTCGGTAGAGATTGCGCCCAGTCCCGTTGCCACGCGATTCTTCTTCTCATCTAGTTCGATACCGAATGCCGAGAGGCCCTTTAAAACAGCAGCGCGCGTCTCCCAACTGTTCTCGCCGATGCCGCCGGAGAAGGTGATAGCGTCAACGCCACCCATCTCCAGCATGAATGCGCCTACATAATGGCGAATCGCACGGACAAAAACATCCAGCGCCAGCCGCGCGCGCTTGCTGCCCGAGGCCGCTGCCTGATCCAGATCACGCATATCGCCGCAAGTGCCGCTGATGCCCGCCAATCCCGACTGGCTGCCCAGAATGCGCGCCATCTCATCCGGCCCCACATTCAGCTTCTTCATCATCTGCAACACGGCGAAGGAGTCGATGTCACCGACGCGGTTATTCTGTGGCAGCCCCGATTGTGGCGAGGTTCCAAAGCTGGTGTCGATGGCCACGCCGTCGCGGAAAGTCGCGACGCTTGAGCTTCCTCCCAAGTGACACGAGATGTGGCGCAGATTCTTGCGGCCCAGCAACTTCGATGTGTGCTCATTGGCGGCACGATGGCTGGCTCCGTGGAATCCGTAGCGGCGAATCCCGTACTTATCGCGCCACTCGTAAGGCACCGCATAGGTGGTTGCCGCTTCATCCATGAACCGGTAGGGGCTGGTTTCGATCACCGCAACCAGCGGAACGCCCGGAAGCTCTTTGCGAAAAGCCTTGATGGCCACTATATAAGGAGGATTGTGGGCGGGAGCGAAGAATGAGAACTCCTCCATTGCATCGAGCAGATCGTCGCCGATGATTTGCGGGGCATTCAGCGGCCCGGTATGAACGGCTTTGAAGCCGACCGCGCCGATCTCAGCAATGCTGCCCAACGCTTTGCCTTCGCCCGCTATCGCAGCAAGGCACTTGGCGATTGCCGATTGGTAATCGGGACACTCGCCGCCCGGCTGGCCAATTCGCTCCACGCGCCCTTCCGCCAATACCGTCTCGGCAGGCATATCCAGAACCCGGTACTTGAAGGAAGTGCTACCGATATTTGGAATTAGGCATTTCATTTTGAACGCTTTTGAACACTCTTGAATTATTTTAAAGCATACAGTACAATTCGAGTCAGAGTCAAATTGTTTTTGACGGTTTTGAGGTTGTCCCCGAATGACAGAAATTGCCGGGCAATCGCGAGTCAACCAGGCGGGAGGCGCATTCCCGTCTGTGGATCGCCTTGAAGAACTCGGCATTGTGGGGGCCGGGGGCGGGGGCTTTCCCACGGCTGTCAAGTTCGCCTCCCAGGTTTCTCTGGTCATCGTCAACGCGGCAGAATGTGAACCCCTGCTGCACAAGGACAAGGAGCTGCTCCATCACTTCTCTGAGCCCTTATTACGCGGCTTACGAATGGCCATGGAGATGGTCGGCGCGAGTGACGGGGCCATTGGAATCAAGGAAAAATACCACGAGATTATTGCCGCTCTGGAGCGCATCGTGCCGTCCGGAGTGCGGGTTGTACCCCTGCCGGACGTCTACCCGGCAGGTGATGAATTCATACTCGTTCACCTGATCACCGGCCGCGTCATTCCGCCCGGTGGCCTGCCCAAGGACGTGGACGTAGCAGTCGCCAATGTCGAGACCCTGATCAACATCGGCCTGGACCAGCCGGTAACGCACAAATACCTTACAGTGGCCGGCGCCGTTGAGACCCCCGTTACTCTTCGGGTACCCGTTGGAATCACCATCGGCGAAGTGATCGAAGCCGCCGGTGGCGCGACCGTGAGCGACATAGGGGTGCTCCTCGGCGGCGTTATGATGGCCAAACCGGCGGACAGCCTCGATATCCCGGTGACTAAGACCACCGGCGGCATCATCGTGTTGCCCGCCTCGCACAAGTTGATCGAGCGCCACAACGCCCCGATGATTCAGGTCAATCGCATCGGCCGCTCGGCCTGCGACCAGTGCCGCTTCTGCACAGAATTCTGCCCGCGCTTTCTGCTCGGGCATCCTATTCAGCCGCATCGCGCCATGCAATCGCTTGGCTTTGCCACCGGCGTTGACGCCATGGTCGCCACGCTCTATTGTTGCGAATGCAATCTCTGCTCTCTCTACGCCTGCCCTGAAGATCTCGATCCCAAGAATGTCTGCGTGCAGGCCAAGCCTCTTGCGCGCGAGCGCGGGCTGACCTTCAAGGGCGACTCCGCATCCATCACTCCCCATCCTCTCGCCGAATTCCGCCGTGTACCGATGCGCCGGCTGATTGCCCGGCTGGGTCTGGGAGAGTTCAACAATGTGGGCCCGCTGGTGGACCATTCTTTCTCGCCGAAAAAGGTAAAAATTCTATTGAAGCAGCACGCCGGAGCGCCCGCGGTTCCGGTGGTCAAATGTGGCGACCATGTTCGGGTAGGCGATCTGCTTGCTGTTCCGGAACAAGGCAAACTCGGCGCTCGCGTGCACGCCAGCATCGACGGCGTGGTGAGGGTAACCGGCGATGCAGTCTTCATCGAAGCGTAGGGCGTACCAAAGGAGTCAACGTCGTGTCTGAAATCAGCTCTATCGGACTTATCGAGCTTTCCAGCGTGGCCACCGGTTTTCTGGTCGAGGACGTAATGCTGAAGGCCGGTAATATTCAGCTACTCTTGGCCCGCAGCATCTGCTCGGGGAAATTTCTCATCGCGGTGGCCGGCGACGTAACTTCGGTTGAGGCCGCGGTCCAGGCTGGCGGAGTTGCCGCCGGCCCATCGCTCATCGAGAAGCGGCAAATCGCGCGCGTACACCCTACCGTTCTAGCAGCCATCTCCAACGCCGTCGATATCGATCCCCGCCAGTTGCGCTCCATCGGCGTCATCGAGACCTTCTCCGCCGCCAGCATCATCGAGGTGGCCGACGCTGCCGTAAAATCCGCCAATGTAACCCTGTTGCGCATTCATCTGGCTATGGCTCTGGGCGGCAAGGGATTTGTGATGATGGCCGGCGACGTAGCCAGCGTGCAGGCAGCCGTAGCCGCTGGCTCCAAGGTCGCCGCCGAAGACGGTATGTTGGTGGGCCGCAGCGTAATTGCCGCGCCATCCGAAGAGCTCTTCCGAGATTACATATAAACCCGAAGTCTTCATCGGCCTCTCAGCTGTAAGGTCTCCTGCAGCGATATGGCCACATTCCGCAACCCCCTCCTGCACGTTTATGATCGAACTTCGAGAAGCTTTATCGAATCGCTCGAAGGAAGATTTTCCATGAAGCAATTCACCCGCCGGACTGTGTTGCGCTGCTCGGGAATGGCAGCAGCATCGCTCGCCTTGCAATCCAAAAGAATTGCGTGGACCCAAAGTGCATTGTCCGCGCCTCTGGCAACCACCACGGCCGGAACGGTCAGTGGCTTTCTCGCGAACGGGGTGAACGTCTTCAAGGGGATTCCCTATGGTGGAGATACCGAGAAGACGCGCTTCAAAGCTCCGGGGCCTCCCGAGCCGTGGAGTGGCGTGAAGGAGTGCATTCGCTTCGCCTCGATGGCTCCGCAGTTGACAATTGCGCGCGTTTCATCTGGCGCAGCGCCCCGTGTTGCTCGCGACCAAAGTGTGCAGAACGAGGATTGTCTGCATCTCAACGTCTGGACCGCAGGCTTACGCGACCACAAGAAGCGGCCGGTGCTGGCTACTTTCATGGCGGCGCATATAACAATGGAACCGTGAACAACGACCTCTACGATGGAACGCGGTTGGTTCATCGTGGCGATGTTGTAGTTGTGACGGTAAACCATCGGCTGAATGCCTTCGGATATCTGTACCTGGGCGATCTCGCGCCAGAGTACGCTGAGTCAGGCAACGCCGGTCAGCTTGACCTTGTGCTCGCACTCAAATGGGTGAGGGATAATATTGCAGAGTTTGGCGGCGATCCATCCCGCGTGCTGATCTTCGGGCAATCGGGAGGAGGTGCAAAGTGCGCAACATTGATGGCCACTCCCTCGGCGTATGGCCTGTTCCACCGGGTAATGTCCATGAGCGGCCAGCAGATCAAGGGCGCCTCTATTGAGATTGCCTCAGGACGCGCGAAGACCGTGCTCGAAAAGATGGGCGTCACCCCCGGCAAAAATCTAACTGCGCAACTCAATGCGCTGACCATGGAGCAGATACAGAACGGAGCCGCGGCGGTTAGCGCGGACTGGCTTCCGGTGGTGGACCACGTAACCCTGCCGCGGAATCCGTTTGATCCGGATGCGCCCGCGCTCTCGGAGAACGTGCCGATGATCCTGGGCAATGTTCACGACGAAACCAGCGTGGCCGGTCACGGACCGATAACCTGGGAGACAGCTCCGGCAGTTTTGCAGGCAGCGGTCGGTGAATATCTTGGGCCCTACACTGCGGAACAGATTGTTGCAAGATATCGCGAGATCTATCCGAACTACACACCGGAGCAGGTGGACACAGCGGCCGCAACGGCGTTTCGCGCCTGGCCGGGGCAGCAGTGGGAGGCCGAGCGCCGAGCCGCGAACCCCAAAAGCCAGCGCCATACCTGGGTCTACCAGATGAATTTTCAGGGGGCGAACGGCAAGGCGATGCATACCATCGACATTCCGTTCATGTTTGACAACATTGCCATGGCCGAAGTACAGATCGGCTCAGCGCCGGAGCAGCTCGCGGCTGCCAATGCGCTGGCTGCAACCATGTCGGAGATGCTGATTACCTATGCGCGTACGGGAAATCCGAATTTCGCCGGATTGCCCCACTGGCCTTCATACGACTTGGGGAACCGCGCCACAATGATCTGGGAGCGAACCCCTCACATCGAAAATAATCCACGCGGCGCGGAGCGAGTATTCGCCGACAAGTCGCACTACCATCAGGCAGGAACTCCTCTGCCGTAGTCAAATCCCGCGCCACCGAATGGGCGCGCCCTACCGGTAAACCTGCGGAATAAAGTTCTGTTCCTGGATGGGTGGGCGCACGTATTTTGACTTCTCCAGCTTCGGCAATTCCAGCGGCTCGGGCGTCAGATCGATGTAATCGAATATCGACAGAAGATGCCGGATCACATTCAACCGGGCGCATTTCTTGTCTTCCGCACTCACCACATACCAGGGCGACTGCTTGGTGTCGGTTACCGCGAACATCTCGTCCTTGGCCCGCGAGTATTCTGCCCAGTGCTTGCGCGATTGCAAATCCATCGGACTCAACTTCCAGCGCTTGGTGGGGTTCTTCATGCGATCCTGAAAGCGCCGCTCCTGCTCCTCGTCGCTGACGGAGAACCAATATTTGATCAATCGAATCCCGGAGCGGATCAACATGCGCTCGAACTCCGGGCAGCTATGCATGAACTCCTGATACTGCGCTTCGGTGCAGAAACCCATCACCCGCTCGACCCCGGCCCGGTTGTACCAGCTGCGATCAAACAGCACCATCTCGCCCGCCGCCGGCAAGTTGGCAACATATCTCTGAAAGTACCACTGCGTCTTTTCGCGCTCAGTGGGCGTGCCGAGTGCTACCACGCGGCAGATGCGCGGGTTGAGCGATTCCGTGATGCGTTTGATGGCGCCGCCCTTGCCCGCCGCGTCGCGCCCTTCAAAAATCACCACCACCCGCAGGCCTTCATGGCGAATCCACTCCTGCAGCTTGACTAGCTCCACTTGCAGGCGGCTCAGTTCGCGCTCATAGTCGCAATCTTTTCCCAGCTGCAACGTTTTTTCCTCATCCGGTTTTGGCGCTGGCAGGTCTCCACCAAGCTGGATGTCATTTTCAGGCTTCGCCTTCCGCTTCTTCTCTGACTTTTCCTTTTTGTGCTTGTCATTCATCGGTCTTCCTCCAACTCACAAGCTAACCCTGTTCCTATCGGCAAAATCCACCGCCGGAATCATCATAATCCTTTGATTCACGGATGAAGAATTCCTTTTTACACACACTTGAAGACCAAAGACGCAGTCTGGCATCTCGCCGACCTGCACCTATATGTCACGCCAACACTTTTACGCCAATTCAACCTTCAGCGTAATCGCCACGTCGGATATCTTCTCCGTGGGCATCTCGACTTTCAACGAGGCTTCATCCTGCTTCCAATTGAGCTCGCTCTTGTACCCCAGCAGTTCCACTCTCTGAATCTTGCCGGGAGCTTGCGGGCTGGCCAGACCGAGAGCGCGCACAACAGCTTCCTTCTCCGGCCACCCCATCACAAAGGCATACAGCGTGCTTCTCTTGGTGGTAAAGCGGACATCCTCGACGGTAAGCGTGGGGCGTTTGCTCTCGTTGAATCGTTCCGCCTGCACATCAACCTTCGTCGAGGGACCTTCCCCGTAAATCTTCCATGGCCGCGTGGAATAGATGCCTTCGCTGTTCACCGCCATCCACTCTGTGATGCCGTCCAGAACAACCATCTCCTCGTAATCCAATGCGCCGGAGTTGGGCAGCGGAAAGTTCAGCAGCAGGTTGCCGTTCTTGCTGACAATATCTGCGAGCATGTCGATTACCTTCTTGGCCGTCTTATACTGCTGCCCCCGCTTGTAATGCCATTGGCCGATGCAGGTATCAGTCTGCCACGGATTCTTGGCTATCTCATCGGATACGCTGCGCTCATGATCCAGCAAGCAAGTGCCGATCGCGCAATCGGTCTCCTCCTTGCTGGTATAAACCGCCTCAGTCACTCCGCCGTGCATCTGCGCGCTCACGTTATAAAGATGCGCCACCATCTTCAGCCCGTATTCCTCGAAAGGCAGATGACCATCGGTGTAAAGAAAATCAGGCTGATACTTGTCGATAAGATCGGTCATGCGGTCCAGGTAATGCTTCTTCCACGATTCGGGAATCCCATTATCGTTCCATTCGACCTTCGCCATTCCGGCAAAGCGCGCGCAATCGGCATCATGATACAAATCCGCGTATTGCGGATCGACGCCATCATAAGGAACGCCGGCAAGCGGACCGGTCTTGTCCGCGCCGTGGCTCACGGCAAACCACTTGTAACTAATCCAAAGATGCTCGCTAACTCCAAAGCGCAAACCTTGCTTGCGCGCCGCGTCCCGCCACATACCAACCACATCCTTCTTCGGCCCCATCTTCACTGCGTTCCAGCGCGTATACTTCGAATCCCATAGGTCGAAGTTATCGTGGTGAACGCCCATGCTGACAAAGTACTTTGCGCCCGCCTTCTTGTATAAACTCATCAAATATTCCGGGTCCCACTTAGCGGCCTTCCAGTTATCCACCAAGTCCTTATAGCCCATCTTGGAAGGATGGCCGTAGGTCTCCACATGATAGCGGTATTGGTCCGATCCCTGTATGTACATATTGCGCGCATACCAATCCCCATCTTCGATAGCCGACTGTGGACCCCAGTGCGCCCATATGCCGAACTTGGCATCGCGAAACCAATCCGGAATCCGGTAGCCTTGCAATGAGGACCTGGTTCCCTGAAAGTTATTGCCCTGCGCAGCCTGAGCAATTGCATACCTTGAGAGCGCAAGCGCGGAACACGCACCGCCCATCCACTTGAGTAATTCACGCCTGTTCATGGTTATGCCTCTCCATACACCCTCCGCAGAATACCCGCGCTGCCCTTGCGCGTCAATAACAGGCCGCACATATCCATCGCTTATACTGAATTGACCATGTGGTCAGTTCAATGGAAAACCCGCTTCGCGCTGCTCCCGGCGTTGCCTGTCAACCTGCGGGAAAGGACAGCCGTATGAGCACGACCACGGGCGCGCCGCACCTTGCGGCAGACGAACACCACGACTGGAAGCCGGCGGTCAGCCCGTGGATAGTTGCCGCGTCCGTCATGCTGGCCACCTTCATGGTGGTGCTCGACTCTTCGGTGGCCAACGTCGCCCTGCCGCACATTGCGGGCAACCTCTCGGCAACCACCGATGAGTCAACCTGGGTTCTGACCAGTTACCTTGTCTCTAATGCCATCATGCTGCCCGCCTCCGGATGGATAGCGCGGCGCATCGGGCGTAAGCGCCTGCTGCTCATCTCCATCCTGATCTTTACCGCTGCCTCGCTGCTCTGCGGCATGGCGTTGACCATGCCCATGCTGATTGTGGCTCGCATTCTGCAAGGCATTGGCGGCGGCGGAATGCAGCCCCTGGCCCAGTCCATTCTGCTGGAGAGCTTTCCGCCCCGCCAGCACGGCACCGCCATGGCCGTCTTTGGCGTCGGCGTCATCGTCGCTCCGATCATCGGTCCCACCCTCGGCGGATGGATCACAGACAGCTACTCCTGGCGCTGGATTTTCTATATCAATCTTCCCATCGGCATCCTGGCCCTCTTCATGGTCAACCTCTTCGTCGAAGATCCGCCGTACCTGCGCAACGCATTCAAGGGGGCAATCGACTATCTCGGCTTCGGCCTGATGGCCCTCTGGCTGGGAACATTGCAGCTCATGCTGGACAAGGGGCAAGAGGCGGACTGGTTCGCCACTCCATGGGTGCGGTGGACGGCTGCCGTTTCCACGCTGGCGCTCATCGCCTTCATCGTCCGCGAACTGAAGGACCGCGAGCCCATCGTTCATTTGCAAATCTTTGCCAACCGTAACTTCAGCGTGGGGACGCTGGTCACCTGTTTATACGGCTTCATTATGTATGCCTCCACGGCCATGCTGCCCCTGTTTCTGCAAACCATGATGGGATATTCGGCGCTGCAGAGCGGTATGTCCGTTAGCCCGCGCGGCCTCGGCGCAATGACCTCCATGATTGCCGCGGGCCTCCTCGTCCGTTACATCGACGGCCGCCTGCTGATGGCCTTCGGCTTTGCCCTGCTCAGTTACTCCACCTGGCTGCTGGGCCAGATCAATCTCGCCATTGGCATGGGATCGGTTGTCATGCCCAACGTGGTCAGCGGGCTCGCCATGGGTTTCATTTTTGTCCCCCTCACCACCATGACCTTGAGCAGGCTGCCCAAGCAGGAGATGGGCAATGCCACCGGCATCTACAACCTGATGCGCAACATCGGCGGCTCCATCGGCATCGCCACCGTCACCACTATGCTGGTGCGCGGTGCTCAGGCTCATCAGAATTATCTAGTAGCCAATGCCGGGGTAGGAAACCCCATCGCCGGCGGATTAGTGCGCGGCCTGCAGGCAGATCTCTTCTCCCAGGGCGCCGACATGGTCACCGCACAGCACAAAGCTGTAGGAATGCTCTACCGCAGCGTGCAACAGCAGGCGGCCCTGATGGCCTATATGGATAACTTCCGTCTGATGGCCTTCCTCGCACTGCTCTGCGTCCCCATGCTTCTGCTTTTCCAGAGGGTGAAGAAGCATGATTGATTGAGGCCCTTGACGATTGGATGCTGCTCAGGGAACCTCTGATCAAGTTGAAGATATAAAAAAGGCTTACTAAATCCCTACTTCTCCGCGCGCACCAGCAGGCAGGTGATATTGTCGTGTCCGCCGGCTTGATTGGCGGCATCCACCAGGCTGGTGCAGATCTCGTCAAGAGGCAGATCGGCGTTCAGCAGAGCTTCGATCTGCGGGTCGGGGACTTCGCCGGTCAACCCGTCCGAACAAAGCAGGAAAATGTCGCCGGCCTCGGCTTTCAACTCAAACAGGTCCGGCTCAACGCTTGGCTGCGTGCCCAGGGCGCGGGTAATCACGTTGCGTATTGGGGAGTGCAGTGCCTCTTCGTGCGTGATGCGGCCCATCCGCACCTGCTCCTCAACCAGCGAGTGGTCATGGCTTATCTGTTCCAGTTTGCGCTTGCGCAGCCGGTAACTGCGGCTGTCGCCCACGTTGAAGACCAGCACACGGCGTCCTTCGGTTACCAGGCCCGCCAGCGTAGTTCCCATGCCGTTGAGACGGAAATCGGCCTCGGCGCGGGAATATATTGCCTCGTTGGCGGCGCGGATGGCTTCGACTACCGCTTCTTCGAGCGGGGTTTCCGCGTCACGCTCCTCGAGTAGGCGCAGCACCTCACCCACCGCCAGGGAACTGGCGATTTCGCCGGCCGCCGCGCCCCCCATGCCGTCACAAACAACATAGATTCCGTGCTCAACGGAGATTCCAGATGAATCCTCGTTGGAAGGGCGAGTACTGCCGTTGTCGGTAAGCACTGCAAACGCGTAGCGAACGATCGATTTAGACAAGAAATCTCTCCCGCACCTCAGTTTACACGGGCGGGCGTTAAGAGCGGTGCAAGCTCACGGTCAGCGGCCAGGAGAGTGAGCCGCGGGGGCGAGGGATGTAGGCTCCAGCAGCGCCGCAGGCGCCGGCAGCTCGAAGACCTGGATTGCCCCGCCATTCAGCACGGCCACGCGCCGTCCTGAGGGCGAAATAGCCACATTTCCGCCTACATCGAGAATCGGGCTGGCCGCCGTCTCCAGCACCACCTTCCCGTCCGCCGCGTCCAGAACCTCCACCAGTTGCCCTTTGATGTCGCTTTGGTCGAGGGTCGTGCGAGGGCGAACCGGGTGGCTGACAGCCAGAGCCTCCCGCGCCAGCCGCAAGCCGTTCGGCGACCTCACCACCAGCGCCCACACCGTCGCATCTGAAGTCTCCGCATCCCAAAGCCGTCGTCCTTCGGTGGTCATCGCCACCAGTTGGCCCGCGCCCTGCGGAGTGCACGTCGTCACCAGCACCTCCCGCTCTGAAAGAAAATCGAAGAGCGGCGCGCAGCTCGACTCCACCTGCCCCACAATCCTGCTCCCGCCGCTAAAAAACTTCAAATTCAGCAGCCACTCGTCGCCCATCGTGCGCAGGCTCTCCAGGTAGCCGTCCGAGTTGATGGGCAGATGCACCGTCGAGCGGGCGCGGCTGACCAGCATCACCTGGCCCGACTCCCGCCGCAGGACGCGCACCTCCAGATCGGACTCGTTGTCCGGCTTTTGCCCATACCCGTTCATCGTGGTCTGATTGTCCGCCTCGCCGGTTTTACTGCCCTCTGCCGCCGGCTCGCGCGAGTTGGTCACTAGAAATTGTTGCGTAGGGTCCATCTCCAGCCAAAGCAACGGACCCGGAAAGCGCAGGAATGGCTTCAACGCCAGCGTCGCGTCACCCAATTCAAGATTGTTGCGGTCGCGCAGCAGAAAGCGGCCGCCGTTGAGCGCCCATAGATAGCGCTGCCGGTCGTGAACCGTCCACAGGGTTTCGGCCTCCGCCGTTCCTGCCGGTAGCGTGAGAACCACCGCGCGAATCTGCCGCTCATCATATTCTTCGGCCTCACGCCCTCCGCCCTCGCGATGAATCAGTCCCGGCACACGAAAGGTGAACAGCAGCCGGTTTTCATCCAGAAAGTCCAGCGAAACAACGCTGTTCCGCAGGCCCAGGTTGATGGCCACAGGCGGCGTGAAGCCCAGCGGCGCCACGGGAATCATGAACGCCGGTGGCTGAGAGGGCTTGTCGGCAAGCCGCTCGGGCAGCACGCGCTCATGGGGGGCGAGAGTTGGCGCAGGCGCATCCGGCATCTGGCCCTGCGTGGCCGCAACCGCGCATAGCGCCGCCCCCATCAATGCTAGGAGCAGCCCCGCTCTCACTCCCCATCCCGCTATGAGCAACCGCTTTGCCATCTATCAACATTCTCGCCGATGCGGCCGTCCTTCGGCAGTGATGCGCTTTTCCGGTCTGTCGGAGGGAGCAGGGATTGTCAAGCCACTGTACATTCCACTCGAATTTGTAAGGTCAGGAGTGTAACGCCGGCCTCCCGGCCGGCTGTAGCGCGGACGTCCTCGTCCGCGCTCGGGTTACCGGAGTACAATCACGCCCATGGCGCAAGAAGATACTTCCGCATACCTCCACGGCGCCGTGCAGCCACGTTTCGGCGAAGTCCATATTCGCAATCGCGGCCGCATCCCTCATTGGGAAAAAGAAGAAGGCCTATACTTCATCACCTTTCATCTCGCTGATTCGCTCCCCAACTCCGTCCTCGCAAAAATCGCCGAACGTCATCGCATCCTTGAAGCGTCGAAAGAGAACAACGTTACTCTTCTTCCCGAGCAGAAAGCATTGCTTGCCAGTTATAGCCACACGCGCATCGAAGAGTACTTCGACAGCGGCATTGGCTCGTGCGCATTCAACGATCATCGCATCGCTGGAGCCATGGCCGCAGCCCTGCGTTTCCGAGAGGGAAAGCATTATAGGCTTCTCGCCTGGTGTATCATGCCCAACCATGTTCATGTGGTGGTGAGACTGTTCCCAGGCCAGGAACTCGCAAGGGTTGTCAAAGCCTGGAAGAGCTTTTCAGCAAATGCCGCAAACTATGCGCTCGGACGAAAGGGTAGATTCTGGCAGCGAGAGTACTACGACCGTCTGATCCGCAATGGAGGCGAACTCGACCGCGCCATCCGGTATGTAGTCGAAAACCCAGTTAAAGCAGGACTGAAGGATTGGACTTGGGTTTGGAACGCGGGCTTGGAAGCCCGAATTGAATCAGAGTAACGCCGTCCTCCCGAAGTCGAGTAACGTAGCGCTGGCCTCCTGGCCGGCTGTAGCGCGGACGTCCTCGTCCGCGCCCGGAAAAGGCTGAATATATTGCGGAGTTTTGCTCTGTTTCATATTGATCCCCTTAATCAGGAACCGACAAAGCGTGGGTCAGGAGACCCACGTTACAGCCGGCCAGGAGGCCGGCGCTACAAGTTAATAGCTTCTACGTTTGTCCAGGATCTACAGTAGTGCTTTCAGCGTTACTATCAAGCGTTTTTTCTAACTGATTCTGATAGCCTCGTGAATATGGACCACACACCTATCGACGTAGAGGCATTTGCTAACGCCCAAAAAGGCGTGCGGCTAATTCAAGAAATTCTGCCTATAGACGTGAGGGATACTGCTCCAGCCTCGGTCGTCGGAGCCCTTCTAACCGTATCGTTACAACACTGCGATTCGATCCTACTCTTGTTTCAGACAGGAGTTAATGACGCGAGCGCAGAAGCACTTATGAGACCCATGATCGAATCCGTGCTTCGATTGACTTGGGTGGCTGAAAATGAACAGCGCGCTCTTCAAGTTACGACAAAGACCGCAAGGTTTCCGAAATTAGCGGTTCTCTTCCGGCGTCTCGATCAATCTTCAAGCAAGAAAGCGCAGTCAGCTCTACCAACTCTTCATGGACTGACGCACGCAGGAATGGAGCAACTAATTCAATACTTTAGTGGAGAGGAAACGAACAATCCACCAGAACGTGCAGCGGTTCCACAATTGGCGGCTTTTTTGATTGTTTTAATGGCAGTCATTGCTGGAATGAGATTTTGCATATTCACTAAGCGGAATGAAGGAATTAAACAAATCGGCCAAGTATTTGAGACCTATTGTATGGGACTCCTTCCTGACATACGGAAAACTTTGATTGCTATGCTTCCAAAACCGGGTGCTACACCTTTAACTTCTCCATAGTGTATGGGTGCTCCATCTTTTCGCATACTCGGCGAAAGGGAGTGAGACCACGAACCCCATGCACGAAGCGCCTCCGCCTGAATGGTCAGTCACTTGCAGATTATTTCTCCACTTCATGCACAATGATTCCAGAAGTCTTCCTTCAAACATCGTCCGGCACGTCCTCTTCGCCCCATCTTCCAGTCGGAAGCGGCCTGTAGAGGCCGAAACGTCCCGTAACTCCTTTGTCAGGAATATTTTGCAGGGAACTTCATTGTTTTCAATATTTTGCAGCGCAACCCTCCTTGTAACCTCAAGAAAACAAGGATTTTGCGTCCAAAGTATGGGTGGGGGTACCCCATGTGCCTCGGCCCGCCCATGTGCGACAGTAAAGAAGGATGGCAAAGAACACAACAATCACTCCTCGCCTCGCATTTCTCGGTTACGGCGCCTGCTTTGTCGCCGGCTGCTTCTGGGGCACCGGCTTCTACTGGGGCCGTCTCGCGCTCAACGAGATGAGCGTCGAGTACATGGTGCTCTACCGCTTTCTTTTTGCATCCCTGGGCATGTTGCCCGTGGCCTTCATCCATCGCCGCCGTTTCCGGCTCACCGCCGCCGAGGCACGTCTGCTGCTCCTCTGCGCCTTCGTTGGCGTTCCCCTCCAGTTTCTGCTCCAGTTTCACGGCCTTGCCCGCACCACGGTTAGCCACGCCTCCCTCATGGTGGGCGCCATGCCGGTCCTGATCGCCGCTGCCGCCCCGCTCTTTGCCGGCAAGCGGGCCCACGAAGAACGGCTTGACCGCTTCGCATGGCTGGCCCTCTGTGGTTCCACGGTAGGAGCCGCGCTCATCACCCTGGGCGCAAGCCGCGGTCCCGCCCTGCACGGCCAACCCAGTCTGACTGGAGACCTGCTCATCGTGGCCTCGCTCTTTACCGCGCTGTCATGGATTCTGCTCAGCAAAAAGCTGATGCTGACTCACAGTCCGCCGGTGGTAACGGCCTACACCATTCTTTCCGGAACCGTGATGCTGGTCGTCTGGACGCTGGGACCGTGGTTACTGAGCCCCTTGACTCACGCCAAGGTAACCCCGATGCCCTTTGCCCACCTCAGCCTTACCGCCTGGATAGCGTCGGCCATCAGCGGCCTGTTCTGCACCGCTACCACCACTCTCTTGTGGAACTGGGGCATCCACCACGTGCCCGCCTCCCGCGCCGGCGTCTTCCTGAACATCGAGCCCGCCCTCGGTTCCTGGCTGGGTGTTAGGATGCTCGGCGAGCACCTCGGCCCCTACGCCTGGGTCGGCGGCGGACTCATCCTGGCTGCAGCTATCACACTCACCACCCGCGGCCAACCTCCTGGGTCTGTCACGGAGCCGGCCATCCTCCTCGAATAAGCCCCGGCAAATGCTCTAACATCACTTGCATGGTGGCCATCAGGTCTTCCATCCCCGGCAGCGCAATCCCCGCATCGGCGCGTAGCCGTAGCCGCGACCTCATCGAGCTCGCCATTGCCTATGGTCTGATTCTGCTCGTCATCTGGACGCCCCGCCCCTTGCAAAAAATTCTCTGGTGTGTTGCTGCCACTGCAATCCTGGCCATCGCCTCAACTTCATTCGAGGGCCTGCAAGCGATGGGGCTACGCCGGGAAAACTTTCTCCGTTCATTCTGGATCGTGGGCGTGGCGCTTCTCGTCGCCGCCGTGGCCGTTGTCCTTGCCGTATGGCTGCGCACCTTGCATATTCCCACCACGCCTCTTCTATTCCTCGAAACCTACGTGGGCTATATCATCTGGACATTCGCGCAACAACTCCTGCTCCAGTGTTTCTTTCTGTCACGTCTACTGCGCTTGCTTCCCAACCCAAAACTCGCTGCCGTCGTGGCCGCGCTCATCTTCGCCGCGGCCCATCTGCCCAACCCTATCCTCACGCCGGTCACTTTGCTTTGGGGTCTGGCCGCATGCCTGCTCTTTCTCCGCTATCGCAACCTCTACACGCTGGCCATCGCGCACGCCATCCTGGGCGTTACGCTCGCCGTCACGGTTCCTGGGCCGGTGGTCCACAACATGCGCGTGGGGCTGGGCTACCTGACCTATTCGCATACGCACAAGCCGGCTCTCTCAACGCAGCCATAAAGACCAGATCGCGTCTACCGTTGCGTGGGTAATGGCCGAGGCACCCACCCGGCGTTCGCTGCGCCATGCGCGCCCATAGAAGAAGCCCGCCACCGCAGCCAGTAACACATACTGCCAGTTGAAGTGCACCGCCCGCTTGTTGAAGTGCGCCAGGCCGAAGAGAATCGCCGTCACTAATAGCGCGGGAATGCGCCCCATCCTCCGCTCCAGAAGATTCTGCAGCCATCCGCGAAAAAAAAGCTCTTCTGGAACGGCAATGAAAAGGAAAGTGAAAACCCACGCGCCGGCAATCGGCGCCACTCCCGGCCACCCCGCGTGCAGATGCAGGAATCCCAGGCTTAAACCCAGCGCCAGAGCAATCGGCGTGTACCAGGCCAGTTCCCGCAAACCGATGGCGGCATCACGCAGGCGCAGGCGCAGGTCGAAGCCGGTCCCTTCCAGTTGCCGCAGCGCGATGAAGCCGTAGATTCCGGCATCCAGCAGCAGCATCTTGTTGAAGATTGCCAAATGGGCCGGCCATGCACTCTCAAACCAGCGCAGATCCACCGCCAGCCCCAGCACGGCCAAAACCAGAAAATCTCGCCAATTGCCGCGCTTGTCCTTATCGACGCGCCCCGCCTGCCAAAGCAAACTCGCCACCGCCACCGGCAGCAGCGCGTACACCGCAAACCAGCCCCAGTGAAAGACGCCGCCCCCGACTGCCACCAATAAATACGGCACGCACAAGGCCGCGGGAGACGCCAGTTGCGCCCACAGCGGAAGCGTGCGCGCCCGCCCGGCTGCCCACTGCGGAAAGAATGCAGCGGCCAGAAACGGCGTCAGCGCAAGCAGCGCTGCAATCGCGTTAGCCGGTGTAATTAGGACGTTTACTTCCATGTTCCCTCTTCATTCTTAATCATTCACCGGCGGCTGGACCGCTTGAAGAACGCAAAGATATAACTCCCCCGGCCAGCTAGTGTTCCGCATTAAACCATACCGCAAACCTTGGTCACATTAGCCGAACAATTACCTATAACACCCGGCTCTGTATAACCGATACCTACAACAGTGATTGATGGAGACTCATGTGGCCCTTTTAACCTGGAACCACACTTGCACCGTAGGCGTCCGATCCATGGACGACCAGCACGGTATCCTCATGGATACCATGAACGAGCTTCGCCTCGCCGTGGTTCGGGGTTTGGGCCGGGAACATGTCAGCGAAGTGCTCGACAGGCTCATCGAGTTTACACGCATGCACTTCTCCAGCGAGGAGAAGCTCATGAGCCAATATCTCTATCCCGGTTGGGATGAGCACCGTGCCGAGCACCAGCGCATCCTGGCGCAGATTCTCCAGTCCTCTCATCGCGTGCAACACGGCGAGCAGATGCAGATGCGCCCCCTGCTCTGCTTCCTGCAAGAATCCTATACCGAGCACATCGAAAGCATGGATCGGGAGTACGGTCCCTGGTTCAATGGCCGCGGTGTGGATTAAAACTTGCGCCAACTGTCCAATTTTTAGACAGTAGCCGCGCGTCCCATCCGTGAGATTTCATTTACCCTTATTGCATCTTGTGCCGATAAGTTCCTTGACCGTTCTATGCGACAAGAGAGGAACCATGGCCTTATTAAGGTGGACCAAGAAATATTCCGTGGGCGTGAAAGCCCTCGACGACCAGCACATCAAGCTCGTTCACGATCTGAACAAACTGCATGCCGTGATGTTGAAAGGCAATGCGCAGAGTGTAGCTGGAGACTTGGCTTCCGGTGGGATGGAACGCATGTATAGTCATTTTTCCGCCGAAGAAAGGCTAATGGAGGATACAAAATTCCCTGGGCTCGACCAGCACCGAGCCGAACACCGTGCTATAGCCGCCAAGGTTGCCGAATTCATGGCCTTATACGAGCAGGACGATCAGACCATGTACCCTCCACTGTTGCGCTTCATGGGCAACTGGCTGCATGATCACATGCTGACCGTGGACAAGCAATACACCGCATGGATGAACAATCACGGCATCCACTGAGTCGCCGCCGTTGCCCCGCGGCCTTTTCGCTCAACTTATCGCGCAACTGACCGATAGTCTCCTTACCGGCAAATTCCGGCAGGAGACTGGTAATGGCGCTGTTGACCTGGAACAAAACCTATTCCGTAGGTGTGCAGAAAATTGACAGTCAACATACCATTCTGTTTACCATCCTGAACGACCTGCATGCCGCGATGATGAAAGGTCAGGCGCAGAGCATGACCGGCACGCTTCTGCACAAGCTGGCGGACTATACGCACACCCACTTCGCCGAGGAAGAAGCCATGATGGCAGCCGCCAAGTACCCTGGGTTGGCCGATCACAAGCTCAAGCACCGCGATTTGGTCAAGCAGGTCGAGGACTACATCCTTCTCTATGACAAGGGCGAAATCACCCTGAATATTAAGTTGCTCAATTTCCTGCGCGACTGGCTCACCAACCACATTCAGAAGGTGGACATGGCCTACAGCGCCTGCCTGATTCAACACGGCATTCATTAAAGCAGCCTGCCGGCTTATCCCTCAAAGGAAAGCTGAGTAGGTGCAAAAATGGGCGCGGCCGGTTTCGCTTCCGAGGCCAGTTCATACACCAGCCGCTCCAGCACCAACCGCTTGTCCGGCGGCGACGAGCGCAATTCTAAATCCGCCCGAGCAATCAGCTTGAGCGCCCGCGTCAGCTCACGGCGGCTCGTGTAGCGCCGCGCTTGGCGAATCAGGTCGTCCGCGGCAAACGGCGGCATCCGGAACCCTTGCCACAGCGCCTGCCAAATCGCACGCGAGTCGCGCACGTTCTTTTCCAGAATCACCAGCATCTGCCGGAAGGTCCGCGCCAGCATATAAAGATGCCCAATGGCCGCGTCCTCCCCTGCATCGGAGCTGTTCAGCAGGCCCTGCAGCAGCGCCAGCGCGCGTGCCCGGTCGTGAGCGCTGATGGCGTCCGTCAGCTCGTAAAGCGATCGCTGCTTGGCGGCAAGCACCATCGTCTCCACGTCGCCCAGAGTGATGCGCCCCTTGCCCAGCGTATAGAGGAGCAGCTTCTCCAGCTCCGAAGAGATCAGCATCATGTCCGCACCCAGCGCATCCACCAGCTCGCGCGCGGCGTCGGCCTCCACGCGCACGCCCTGCTCCTGCGCCGTGGCCACCACCCAGCGCATCGCGTCTTCCTCATTCACCCGCGCCAGCTCCACCATGCCGCAGTGCGCGCCCAGCGTCTCGGTCAGACGCTCAAAGCGGTTCTTGTCGTCCAGCTCCATGCGCCGCGCGTCAGAGGGAATGCTGATGAAGTCGGCCAGAAAGATCAGCAGCGCCTGCGGGTTGGGAGAGTGGAAATAGCGGTCCAGTGCCGCAAACTCATCCTTCTTGGCCCCGCGCGTATAAAGCTGGCGCACATTGCGCACAAAAACCACCTGGAACGGCGACATCAGCGAAGGGGTCTGCGCCCGGTCCAGCACCTCGTAGATCGAGGTTCCGCTCAGGTCCAAATCGGACAGGCAGAAATCCCGCAAATCCTGCGGCACATACGCCTTCAGCACGGCCTCGCGGCAGCGGTCCAGGAGATATGTCTCGTCGCCCACCAGCACATAACCGGCCTTCAGTTGGCCCTTGCCCTCCGCCGCGGCCTCTATCTCCGACACAAAGCGGCCCACGGCGGTAAAGCCCGCTCCCCAGCGAGCCCCGCTCATAAGCTCATCCCCTGTTCAGCGCCGCAAATGAGTCCGTCCCTCATGCGCCTCCAGAATATACTTCCCAGCGCCCTATTCCCTAGTCCCTTAGTCCCTGTCTTTAAAATCCCTCCAGCACATCGGCCACCAGTTGCCGCGCAAACTCCCGCGAAAGCCGTTCCATGGCCGCCGGGTTCTCCTCAATGAAGCTAGCCAGGTTGGTCGTCGACTGGTACTGCTGGCGGTAGACGTAGTTCTTATTCTCGTAAAGAACTTTTCCGTCCCGCCCGGTGAGCGTCACCGAAACCACCACGGTGATCAAAAAACTGGACGACTGCTGCGTCGAAGAGTTGTATGTGAGCGGCTCCACAATCTCCTTCAGAATCGTCCCATGCAGCACCGCGTCCGGGTCTCCGTTCGCGTCCGGAGTCACCCGCAGCCGCGTGCGCGTGGCAAACTCGCGTATCACCGCCTGGGTCAGTACCGTCTCGGTGTGGTAGGCCTCGGTGTGTGTGGCAAAAATCGGCACGGCGAGCGTCTGCAAGCCGGGCGGCAGGTGGGTAGCCGCTCCCAGCGTGTGGTATCCGCAGCCGGCGACTCCCAGCAGGGCAAATGCGATGGGCAAAGAAGCAAACTTGCGCATGACTCATCTTATCGCGCAACCGCGCCCCAGAGTGCAAACCCGACAACGCAACCCCGCCCTGATACCGGAACCGAATTGCTAAAATGTAGCGCCGGCATCCTGGCCGGCTGTAGCGCGGGCATCCTCGCCCGCGCTTGTCCATCATTGATTACTAATTCATGTGGTCTAAACACGAGTACGCAAACCCGCCAACTTGCTAACTCGCGATCCCCGCGAAAGCCGGGTGCCCCAGGTCCCTCGCATTTGGGGACCTGGGATACCACGACACTCAATCAGCCCGGTTCAACGTGCAATCTAAGGCCCCATCACACCCATGCCGTAGCCACCATCCCCAGCTTCACCGCCGACAATTTCAACCCATCGTCCCGGTCCTTGAAGTAGATCTCATTCAGCCGGTCGGAATCCAATTGCTCCATGCGCTTGAATCCCGCGCCGCGCAACTCCCCCTCCATCTCCTCCGGCGTAAAAAAGAGCCGGAACGGTTCACCAGCAGCGGCCACTCTCCCCGCCAGCGCATCAAAAGCCGTGCGCCCCACCGCGCTCAAGCTCTCCGGCGCAACCGCATAATCGAAGCCCACCCCACTCCCGGCCGGCATTTGCGCAATCACGCCCAGCGTAGCCCGAAACGCCTCCAGCGTCAGGTACGGAACCACTCCCAGGCACCCAAAAAACGCCGCCGAGCCTCCGTCAAATCCCGCCTCCGCAAGCCCCTCGCCTAGAGTCTGATATTCAAAGTCCAGCGGAACAAACCTCAACCCATCCGGCAAATCAATTCCCGCCTCTCCCAGCAACTCCCGCTTCCACGCCTGCGTGGCCGGAAAATCCACCTCAAAAACCCGCAGCCCCGCAAACGGATTGCGATAGGCAAATGTATCCAGCCCCGCACCCAGAACCACGTACTGCCTCACGCCCCGCGCTACCGCCTCTGCCAGCCGGTCTTCCACATATCGGCTGCGAGCCGCCACAAAAGCGCGCAGATCCCGCCCCACCTTGTGCGAGGCGCGCCCCATCTTTCCTCTGTAGCCCGCGCCCACAAGCTGCACTGTAATCGGATCGTCCAACACCGGTGGCATGTCCACCAACTGATGCGCCGCCCGCCGAATCGCCACGCCCAATGCCGTCTTGCTCGCCCTGCCTTTCTTCATGAATCGAGTGTATTGCTCCACCCCTTATGTACCTTCTCTCCGTGCCCCATCGTTGCTGCGCTCCCGTAGGGAGCGCTTGAGAATAGCCCACGGTGGAGCGAAGCGCAACCGCGGGAATCGGCCGGTTGTGCATCCTCACGCCTCTGAATGCAACATACAAGGCGCGGAACGAATTTTACGTCCATATCCACGGAAACCAATCACTGATGATGGGTCGGATCACCATCGCCCTGCTCGGCGTACCATAATCCCCATGAGCTGGATCGTATGGGCAATACTCTCCGCCATCTTTGCCGCCGCCACGGCCCTGTTAGCCAAGGTAGGCGTAGCGCACGTCGACTCAAACCTCGGCATGGCCTTGCGCACCAGCGTAGTAGTAGTCTTCGCCTGGGCCATCGTCTTCTTCTTCGCCCGCCCGGAAATCGCCGCAACCGGCCTCGCCCACGGCGCATGGGCAGAAATCCGCGCCCTCGACCGCCGCACTCTGCTCTTTCTCACGCTCTCCGGCCTGGCCACCGGCCTCTCCTGGCTCTGCTACTTCCGCGCCCTCCAACTCGGCCCCGCCTCCCGCGTCGCCCCCATCGACAAGCTCAGCGTCCCCCTCGTCATCCTCTTCGCCTGGCTACTCCTCGGAGAAAAACTAACCCCGCCAACCCTAATCGGCGGACTCCTCATCACCGCCGGTGCCGTCGTCATCGCCCTCGGCTGACCGAACGCAATTCGGAGCGAAGTTTTCGCAGGAAGCAAAAACCCTTCACCTGTGAAAAGTGCTCCCGGAGGGAGCGTGTGACAATAGCCCACGGTGGAGCGTAGCGCAACCGTGGGAATCAGTTGAATTATGTTTTCTCCGCTCTGTAAGAGCGGATCGAATCTAATTCCCAATCCACGAGCAACACCATGCACGCTCTGTATCAGCGCATGACTTCAGCCGTGCCGCAAGCGTAACAAAAAGATGCAGGGCTTTAGCCATTGAGGTATGTATTCCGGCGGATTCGACAACCGCCTTTGGCGGGTGGCCACGGTCCCGGCGACATTTCCATACCATACTGAGGGTGCCCCCGGTCCCTCGCTGTCCAGTTCCATGACATCCTTTACACATTGTCTCTGGAGATGCTTTACACTTTCGCGCGAGCGCAAGCGAGCGCGGAGGTGGGGAAGCGATGCCATTCAAGCAGATGCAAGTGCGG
>Ga0224558_1000051_pt1 | contig 129487 bp, 108 predicted proteins | sample 714S32024metaG_FD_180682 | JGI IMG/M metagenome (GOLD analysis project Ga0224558, IMG submission 180682) | Peat soil microbial communities from Stordalen Mire, Sweden - 717 S3 20-24 | ecosystem: Environmental > Terrestrial > Soil > Wetlands > Peat | place: Sweden: Norrbotten County, Stordalen... | reverse complement strand
GCTAGGAACATCGGGGGAGATCTGAATGGCGCTGCAAACTGATGGCACAGTGAAAGGCCGCCGCCAAAAGGTGCCGAATCCGGTCAGAAGGATGAGGATTCCGTGAGGCCGCACTGTACCCGTTGATCGGCGGTCACGTGCCCCAGATGTGACTTTCGCGCCAACGGAGCTGACCGCAAGGTGGATGCCGGCCGCTCTGCCCCTGCTCCTCCCAACCGCTAGGGTGCACTGTGTTCTGACGCCGCGGACCTCACCCGAACCCACCGACCTCCCCGTAGAGTAGAGACTCGATGCCCGATCTTCCGGCTACGACCCCGACGAGCACTTCGCCCTCAACCCCGCTGGCACAAGTCGGTGATGGAGACGGCGGGCATTCGGGCATGGTCCCCGAGACGGGCGGCAGCCAATCGAAGAGGGTGGGGCTCGGCCTACTCCTCGTGCTGGTCGTGGCGGGTCTGGCGGTGTTGATCGTCTTCTTCGCCTTTGTGAGACATTGGGCGGCGGTTCACACCGGAACTCTCAATGAGAGCGGTCCCTACTACGGATTCTGGTCCGGCTTCGGCTCCGACCTCGGTGAGGCGACCCTCATCACTGCAGTCGGCATCGGGGTGTACACCGGTGTCCGTAAGGTCAACTGCCACACCAAGGGGTGTTGGAGGATCAGCCATCATGCACTAGAGGGCACTCCGTATCACTTGTGCCGGCACCACCACCCGGATGTACCGACAAAGGGTGCTTCGCATGAGCAAATCCTTGAGCAGCATCGCAAGTATCTGGAAGCTCAATAGGTAGCAGTATCTGGGACAGCACCGGAGCGGTGGTGTCCACGGCTCTCCGTCTCCGGCTGGATGTCGCTCGACCTGTCGGTGCCGGATTCGCTACTGACCCAGGCCGAAAAGTCATCCTGAGTTCAGCAGAACTGTCGTGTCGGCTTTCACCCGAGGGCACCGACCCGGGGCCCGTCGGAATGACCATTCGATCCTGCGCCAGGTGTGTGGCCGAACTGGGGGGCACCGAGCCGGCAAACTCGGGATGTGGCGGAACGCGTTCCGTGGGGCACCGCGGATGAATTCGGTGCTGGGGATTCTCACCGCGGCGGTGCTGGTGGCGTCATGCAGCACCGTCCCCACGTCCACGAGCACGGTCTCCACTTCGTCTACTACGGAGACCGGTACCGCCGATGCTTCGGGAACGGTGTGGCTGTGTCGACCGGGCCTTGCGGCTGACCCCTGCACGGCAAACCTCACTGCCACGGTGGTCCACGCCGACGGGAAGAAGATCATCCAGCGGGCGATCCCGGCGAAGAATCCACCGATCGATTGCTTCTACGTCTATCCCACGGCGAGCGGGCAGACCACCGAGAACGCCAATCTCCACATTGAACCTGAGGAGATCGCAGTGGCCATCTCCCAGGCATCACGCTTCTCCCAGGTTTGTAAGGTGTATGCCCCCATGTACCCCCAGTTGACCTTGTCGGCGATAGGCGTCGGAGGGAAGAAGATAGGTCCCCATGCTGCGGCGATCGCCTACCTGGGGCTGCTCGCCTCCTCGAAGGACTACCTGGCCCACGACAACCATGGGCGAGGTGTCGTCCTCATCGGTCACTCCCAAGGTGCCGCTCTGCTAATTCCCCTCATCCGACACGAGATCGACCCCACCCCTCCGATCAAGAGTCTCTTCGGAAGGGCCGGGGCCAGCCTCAGCGCCCAATCGGGAGTGGGGACGACGTCAGCGGGCAACTTGCAAGTGCTCTGCACCAACCCTGGCGATCACCGTCCCGTTGTCCACCAGGTACTCGACCCGCGCTGGGGCCTCCATCTCGTCGACATCAACATCGCCCCGGGCAACCTGGTGAGCCTGCTGGGCGACCAATCGCGGGCTTATTCTCACTGACGCGGCCGACTGATCCCAGTGGCAATTCGCTGAAACGCTGCAGAACAACATGAACTGACCGTCCCGAACGTGCGGTGCGTGAACCTCGCGGTGGCAAGCACCCATTGACCCGTACCTGGGGACAACTCGACCCGGAGCCGGTGATCAGGGGCAAGGGGCGCTGCGTCTCGTGCTCCGACATCTGGACCACCCGTGGGTGAGCCAGTCCGAATTACTCGTCCTTGTAGTTGACAACAGAGGCGTCAGGCCCTGGGAAGAAGAGATCCTCATTTCCTGTGTCCCCCCACCGGACGAGGTACGGCGGCTCCCCGTTCTCGTGGCGAACCTCGAGCACCTCGCAGTCACGATCGGGCTGCCCCGCCCGATGTCCGCCGATCACGATCCGATCTCCGGCTTTCGCGTGCATTGTGGCTCCCCTTTTCGTCAGTACGACCTACCACCATGGTCATCCGCCGGCCACCCTTCCGCCAGAGCCACAAGTCACCGATCTGTCGACTCGCCACTCTCGCTGGCCTCGATCATTCATCCCGGCGTCGGGACCCGCCGGGTCAGGGGATGGCGGCGCGGCGTCACTGATCGCTAGGCGATCCCGAGTTCGACCACTGGGCTATTGGACCTATTGTGCTTCTGCCCCTGGGCATTGATTCCCACCGTGCAGCGTCGTCAGCTGGCTGGGCTCTTCCCGCCTCCATTCGTCCTGGACTGCGATCACTGTCAGACGATCCCCACTACGTCTGGGGGGTTCTTCTGGGATGGGGATGCCGGGCCGGCCTACTCTCGGGCCCGCCTCCGACCGCCGCGTGTTTGCCAAGCCGCCACCCCCATCGCGGTCCCGACGAACCCGAGGGCTGCGACAACGCTTTGGGTGCCCAGAAGTGCCGTCGTAAGTGCGCCGAACGCCATCACCGCAATGGGGATCACGCCGAACCACCACCACCGATCCGAGCGGTCGTCGGCTGGTGACCTCATGATCATGCTGGTGGTCGACCCGGTGATGTATCCGGTGGTCAGGTACGGCAGTCCGATGCGCCTGGCCAGGGCTGCCTGCATGCCCATGGCCAAGGCGATCGGGGCGACGCCGAATGCCGGAGCGAGGTGGGTGGTCGAGACGATCACCGCGCAGACCGCCACGAGGACGAGCTCGAGCAAGACCGCGAGCGGGGTCCCGAGTGGCCAGAGCTCTCCGTGAGCGGCGTTTGGCAGGTACCTGCCGGCGGCGGCCACGCCCAGAACGAAGCACGCGAGTGAGGTCAGCACTGCGACCGTGTTGATGGCACCGGAGTCCGTCACGCTGATCGCCAGGAGCACGACCGTCCCGGTCTGGTTGGAGACAAACGTGCCGCCGATGTGGAGAAAGGCGGTCGCATCGAGGCCGCCCGCAGCCGCGGTGAGGAACAGGAGTGCAATCGCCGCTTTTGGGTCGCGGTGCCAGGGTCCGACGGTGCTCACGACATGAGGCTTCTCGACGATTCCACGGCGATCTTCGATCAGGGCCTGAGCACGGCCTTGACGACGCCGTCGGCGCGCCGGTCGAAGGCGCTGAAGAGCCGAGGGGCGTCTTCGAGGCTCCCGTGGTGCGACACGATGCGCCCGGGACGGGCACGTCCGGCGACGACGAGGTCCCGGAGCAGGGTCGTGTACCGGCGGTCGTGGGTGCGCCCGAATCTGACGCTCACTCCCTTGTCGAAGAACGTGGCCCACGGCACGGTGAGCGAACCGTCGGACCTTGCTTCGGCGACCGGGTGGAAATCGTGCGCCGTGTAGACACCGGCGATTCCGACACTGCCCGTCGGGTTGACCAAGCGTGCCAGGTCGGCGATGACCCCGGTCGGATCCTCACGAGCCAGGTCTGTCCGGTCCGTGGCCTGAAACCCGACCGCGTCGATCCCCGCCTGCACGCCGCCCATCTGCTCCTCGCCCATCGGAAGGCCGGCCCGGCGCCGCAGCTCCTTGATCTGTTCCACAGGATCTCCCTCGGTGAAGTCAACCGGCACCGCTCCCAGCTCACCTGCCTGGTCAAGCCGTACAGGCACCCGGTCGACGACGTAGACCTCCGCAGCACCCCTGAGGATGGCGGAATGGGCGGCGAGGAGGCCGATCGCCCCCGCGCCGAAGATGGCCACGGTGGAGGCGGGGGAGACCCCGGCGAGCTCGGTCGCGTGCCATCCGGTGACGAAGGCGTCGGCAAGTAGGACGAAGTCGTCCTCGCGGGCATCGCCGGGCTCGCCGGGCAACAAGACGCAATTGGCGTCGGCGAAGGGAACACGCAGCAGCTCGGCCTGGGCTCCCCGGTAGGGTCCCATCCCCGCATAGCCGTACGCTGCTCCGAATTCTCCGGGGCGGACCCGAAGGCACGCGGCGGAAAAGCCTCGGGCGCAGTTCACGCAAACCCCGCAGAACAGATGCGTTGGCACGACCACCCGATCCCCCTGATTCACCATCGAGACGGCCTTGCCCACCGATTCGACGACACCGAGCGGCTCGTGGCCGAGCACCAGGCCCGGCTTTGCTCCCACCCGTCCGTCGTACATGTGGAGGTCGGTGCCGCAGATGGCGCTCGATGTGATCCGCACCACCACGTCGGTGGGCGCTTCGATCACCGCATCCGGGACCTGTTCTACCCCCACCCGCCTCGTGTCCTCGAACACCACTGCTCTCATGGCCTCTCCCTCCCGCCCGGTCAACCCTTACGAGCCTCACGTCCCGGATGCCGGCCGGGTTTGATCCGGTTCGACGGACAGGCCGCTTGAGTTGATGATGCCGCGAGGCGGTCGGCCTCGCGATGAAGAGCTTCCCACGCCGCGGGGCTGCAGCAGTCGACCGAGCTGTGAAGCCGGCGGACGTTGTACCAACCCTCGATGTAGTCGAACACCGCCGGGTGCAGTCCCTTGCGGGTCGGCCAGGCTCGGGGCTCGATCAGTTCACGCTTGAGCGTGGCACAGAAGGTCTCGGCCACGGCGTTCTCCCAGGCACCCACATTCGCACCACCGTCTCACTGAGATCGAAGTCCCTGGCCACGTGGCCGATACAGCTTGCTAAAGATCTCGGCGCTACTGTCGATTCAGTTCGTAGAGTCCGGAGCAATACACAGCCACCGAGTCGGAGGTCGGCGAATGAGCGAACCTGAAGCGTTTCGTATATGTCCCCATTGTGGATCGCAGGAGGTGCCGAAACTGATCGTGCGCTCAGCTGGGATGTCCGGCAGTGGGTCGAGCTGGCGGTGCCGTGCTTGCGACCGCGACTGGTCAGACGCGGAGTACCACCACCTCCGGGCGTCGTAACACCCGGATACCCGGCCCAAGGGCCGCAACACCTATTCGCCGCTTCGCTCAAGGTACCTAACAGCCCGGGCAGCTGCTCCCGAGCTGCCGGAGCTGCCGGAGGTGCCAAGGTCCCTGGCGACACCCGGGTCATCCGCTCTGCCGGCCTCACCGGGCCAGGTGGTGCCCCTCGAAGAAGCGGAGCATCAGACCCGTGGCGTCGATCTGGTCGGTGGTCGGGCCGTAGTTGGCCACCGGGAGGGTGATGGGGGAGCCGGGCCAGGTATGGCCGCCACCGACCACTGTGTAGAGGACGACGGCGCTGCCCGTCCAACAGCCGGCCCACGAGCGCCGGATCACCTGAGAGGCCGGTCGGAGGAGTTTCGGAACAGGGGAGCAGTCGTCCAGGGCGGCCCACTGGGCCAGGTTCTGCTCCACCCCGATGACGTGCACGCCGGGGAGCGCGACCCCGGTGCCGCCGGACGCGTAGGCCACGATCGGATCCGCCGTGCCGTGGAAGGCGATCACCGAGATCGGCCCGGTGCACGGTCGGAGCAGGAACTCGGCAGCCACCAGGCCGATCGCCGCGATCCGGTCCGACGCGGTGCATGCGGCGATGGCCGCGAACTCCGATCCCAGGGAGATCCCGGCAGCGTAGATGCGGGCGCCGTCGACGCAGTAGCGGGCCGAGAGGTCGGTGATGAGGGCCGACACGAAGGCCAGGTCGGCGGTGGCGGCGCCGGGAAGGGAGAGCTGCCACTGCCCGGACACGGCATCGGGGGTGGCCACGAGAAAGCCGGCGCGGGACGCCCGCCTGGGCATCTGGGTGTAAATGGACGTCTGGACGGCGTCGGAGCCGCTTCCGTGGAACAGGAGGATCAGCGGGGTCGGCATCGTTGGCCGGTAGCCGGCGGGGACGGCCAGCCGGTAGCTGCGGGCGAGGCCGTCCACCTGCAGCGACTGGACGACGTCCCCGGTGGGGGTGGCGGTGGCTCCCGGCCCGGGCACCGGCACGCGGCCGCACCCCGATGGCCGCGAGGTGGCGCCGGCCGGAGCCACGGAGGCCGATGCGCTGCTCGTCGTGCCGCGGCCGGCCGGCGCGGCCGGCCCGGGCCCCGTCGCCGCGACGGCGGCCACCGCAATGCCGAGGGCCGCCAGGGCGACCACCACCACCACCACCACCACCACCACCGCTGTCCGTCGGCGCCCCTTCATCGGACTCTCTGCTGCGACCTGTTCCGACCGGCCCACCACCAGGCCGGCCGGGGCGCTACGAGACGAGCCCGGCGGTGTTGATGTTGAGGCCGTCGGCACCCTTGGAACGGTGGACCACCTGGACCTCGGTGAACTCGGCCAGGCCCCAGGGGCCGTTCTCGACGCCCAGCCCGCTCCATTTGAAGCCGCCGAACGGTTGCTGCGGCGCCAGGGCGAGGTGGGTGTTGACCCACGCCGTGCCGCACTCGAGCCGGCCCGCAACCTCGGCCGCACGATCGCTGTCGGCGCCCCAGACCGAGCCCGACAGCCCGAAGTGGGTGGCGTTGGCCCGCTCCACCACGTCGTCGACGTCCCGGTACGAGATCACCGGCAGGGCGGGTCCGAACTGCTCCTCGTCGACGATGCGGGTGCCGTCCGACAGGCCGGTCAGGATGGTCGGCTCGAAGAAGTAGCCGGGCCGGTCCATGGCGTGCCCTCCGGTTGCAGCTCTCGCCCCATGGGTGAGCGCGTCGGCCACCAGTTCCTGCACCCGCTCGAACTGCGGCGCGTTGTTGATCGGGCCGAGCTTGGAGTCGGCTTCGGTCCCCTCGCCCACCTTGATCGACGAGGCCTGGGCGGCGAGGCCGTCGACCACGTCGTCGTAGAGGGCCTCGGGAACGTAGACGCGCTTGATCGCCGAGCACACCTGCCCGTTGTTGTTGAAAGCGCCGGCGAAGATGGCCTTGCTCACCACGGCCGGGTCGGCATCGTCGAGCACGATGGCCGGGTCGTTGCCGCCGAGCTCGAGGGTGACCCGCTTGAGGTCCGGGGCGGCCGACTGGGCGACCAGCTTTCCGGTCTCGATGGAGCCGGTGAAGCTGATCTTGCGAGGGACCGGGTGCCCGGTCATCCACGCCCCGAGCTGGTCGCCGCCGCTGACGACGTTGATCACACCGGGGGGCACGACGTCACGCAGCAGCTCTGCCACCTTCAGCGTGGTGAGGGGCGTGAAGGGCGAGGGCTTGAGCACCAGTGTGTTCCCGGCCAGCAGGGCGGGCGCGATCTTCCAGAACGCCAAGGTGAGCGGGAAGTTCCACGGCGTGATGGCCGCCACTACGCCGACCGGCCTGCGCACCACCTCGACCAGGGCCTCTCCGTCGTCCTGGATCACGTGGGGCGGCGTCTCCAGGTTGGCGAAGTACTGGCACCAGATGGCCGAGGCGAAGACCTCGATATGGGCGTCGCCGAGCGGCTTGCCCTGCTCGGCCGTGAGGATGGGGGCGAGCTCGGCCGACGACTCGAGCAGGACGTCGGCCATACTCACGAGGACCGCCCGCCTGGCAGCCTCGTCCGCCTTCCAGTCCCGCTGGGCCTTGGAGGCGGCATCGAATGCGGCGTCGAGCTGCTCGGTGCTGCACTCGGGGGCGTGGGCGAACACCTCGCCGTTGGCCGGATTGACCACGCCGAACGAGTCCGCCGCCGGCACCGTGTCCCCCCCGATCGTCATGACAAAGTCGGACATACAATTCCCCCGTCCTCGGTGATTAGGTTCTCTGTGAAGCTAAGACTCGGCCCACCCCCGTTGTCAAGGGTGCCGGCGCACCCCTGGGCCACCGGAACGGTTGGTGCAGGCCGGTCCGGCCGGCGGCGGACCTGCCGTGAGCCCGGCAGGTCCGAGGAGAGGTCAGACGGGCACCTGCTCGGGCTCGACCTCCGCAGTCGGCCCTCCGGGATGGTCGCCCGGAGCCGGGACGTCCGGGTCCACCGAGATGCGGGGGAGCATCCGGTCGAGCCAGCCCGGGAACCACCAGTTGGCCTTGCCGAACAGGAACATCAGCGAGGGGACGATGGCCATGCGGATCACCACGGCGTCCATCAGGATGCCGGCGGCCAGCCCGAGCCCGAACTCCTTGATGACCCGCTGACCGCCCAGGATGAACGACCCGAACACCAGGATCATGATCAGGGCTGCCGCGGTGATCGTCTTGCCGGTGGCCCCCAGCCCCTTGCGGACGGCCGTGCGGTTGTCACCGGACTTGAGCCACTCCTCCTGGATGCGGGTGACCAAGAAGACCTCGTAGTCCATGGACAGCCCGAACAGGATGGCGAACAGCATCACCGGGAGGAAGGCCTCGATGGGCCCGGGGCCGCCTACCTGGAAGACCGACCCCAGCCAGCCCCACTGGAACACCGCCACCAGGACCCCGAACGCGGCGCCTATGGAGAGCAGGTTCATGACGGCGGCGGTCAACGGGATGACGATGCTGCGGAACACGCCGGCCAGCAGCAGGAAGGAGAGCGCCACCACCAGTCCGATGAACAGGGGCAGCTTGGAGGTCAGCACCCGGGCGAAGTCGACGAAGATGGCCGTGTTCCCGCCGACGTAGACGGTCAGGCCGGAGCCGTCGACGGTGGCGGGGATCGTCTGTTGGCGAAGATGGTCGATGAGGTCGGTGGTGGCGGCGTCCTGCGGGGCCGACGCCGGGTACACCGTGATCAGCGAGACCTGTTTGCCGTCCTTGGCCGGCAGGACCACCGGCCGGCTGACGTGGGTGACATCGGGCTGCTTGGCGACCTGGTCGGCCAACTGGTCGAGCGCCTGGGTGTCGGCCTGGCCGGAGTTGACGGTCACCAGCAGCAGCGGACCGTTGAAGCCGGGCCCGAACCCGGAGGCCAGCAGGTCGAACGCCTGGCGGGTGGTGGTGCCCACCGGGTCGTTGCCCTGGTCGGAGGAGCCGAGCCGAAGGGAGAAGAAGGGGAGGGCGACCAGGACGATGACGACGAGGGCCACCACGGCCGGAAGGACCGGGCGCTCCTGGACGAACACGGCCCACTTCGGCCAGAAGCCCTTGGCGGCTGCGCCCACCACCCGGGGGCCGTTGGCGGCCAGGTCCTTCTTCTGGCGCCGGGACAGCACCCGCGGCCCGATGAAACTGAGGAAGGCGGGCAGCAGGGTCAGGGCCGCGATCATGGTGAACGACACGCCGATGGCCGCGGAGACGGCCAGGCCGTAGAGGAAGGAGACCCCGAGGGCGAACATGCCGAGCAGGGCGATGCACACGATGATGCCGGCGAAGAGCACGGCTCTCCCCGACGTGTTGACCGCGTTGGCGATCGACGACTCCATGTCCTCTCCGGCGATGAGGCCCTGCCGGTGCCGGGTCACGATGAACAGGGCGTAGTCCACGCCCACGCCGAGCCCGATCAGCAAGACCAGCTGGGTGGAGAATTCGGGCATCTTCAACAGGTGGCTGAGGAGCCCGATGAGGCCGATCGCCGTCCCGAGGGAGGCCAAGGCGGACAGCAGGGGGAGGGCCATGGCGAAGATGGAGCCGAAGACCAGCAACAGGACGATCCCGGCCAGGATGATCCCGAGCAGCGAGCCGCCGAACGACTGGCGGTCGGCCGACTCGGCCACCTGGCCCGCCACCGCGACCTGCAGGTCGGGGCCCCGTGCCGTCTGCGCAGCGGCCACGAAACGCTGGGCCGACGGGATCGAGATGTTCTGCGACTGCGTGTCGAAGGTGACCGTGGCGAATGCAGTGGTGCCGTCGGAACTGATCTGGGAGGACCCGAGCGGACCGTACGGGCTGGTGATGGCGGAGACGTGGGGAACGGCGGCCACCTTGGCCAACATGGCGTCGATCGTCGCCTGTACCGCCGGGTCGGTCACTTTGGTGCCGTTGGTGGCGCGGAACACGATCTGCTCCTGGTCACCGGCCACTTTCGGGGCCGCCGCCTTCAACAGGGACAGCGCGTGGGTCGACTCGGTGTTGGGCAGCGAGAAGCTGTTCGAGTAGGCGGTGCCCACCGCCTGGGAGAGGGCAGTGGTCCCGATGAGTGCGGCCAACCACAGCAACACCACGATCAGCCGATGACGTACGCACCAGGTCGCAAGCGCCTTCATGACGGTGAACTCCTCACAGTTTGATCTCGGGGTGGTGGGGGGTTGCTCGGGTGTCCTGCGCACCGACCCTAGGGCGGTCGGCACGCCGGCGGAGCCGGCTGCCGGGGACAGTCTCGCCGACGCACCGCCTCCGCCGGTAGTTCATCGGCGCCTTGGTCACCCGTCCTTTAGGCCGCACTTGCCCCGTGGCGGCCCTGGCGGCGACGTGTCCGGGTCGGCGGCCCGTGTGCACCATGATGGGTGGGTGGAATCGACCGACCGCCTGGTCCCGTTGGAAGGGGCATTCAACTTCCGCGACCTCGGGGGGTACGTGGGCGCCGGCGGCCGGGCAACCCGGTGGGGCCGGCTGTTCCGCAGCGACACGCTGCACGAGCTGACCCCCGGCGACGTCGACGCCCTCCGGGCGATGGGCCTGGCCACCATCATCGACCTGCGGACATCCCGCGAGCTGGTGCAGACCGGCAGGGGACCCCTCGAGCCGGAGCCCATCCTCTACCGTCATCTGGCGGTGGTCCGCGAGGGCGAGGGAGATGCCGTGGTGGCACCGGCGCCACCCGGGGACGACCTTGCCGAGCGCTACCTCTGGTACCTCGACGTGGGCTGTCAGGCGTTGGTCGACGCGCTGACGCTGCTGGGCGATCCGGCCAGCTTCCCGCTCGTCTTCCACTGCGCAGCGGGTAAGGATCGCACCGGGGTCCTGGCTGCCGTGGTGCTCGAGATCCTGGGCGTGGAGCGGGAGATCATCGTGGCCGACTACGTGATCACCGCCGAGCGGATGGAGCTGATCATGGGCCGCTACCGAGCCGACCCGGCACTCGCGGCACGGCTGGCCAAGGTGCCCGCCTCGCGTTTCAGCGTGCAGGCCGACACGATGGAGCGGTTCCTCGACGCCTTGTACGGCCGGTTCGGTGGGGCGCGGGCCTGGGCTGTCTCCGCCGGGGTCCCCGAGGCGTCGCTGGACCGGATGGAAGACCTGCTGCTGACTGCGGTCGACTGACCGCCGCGGGCAGATGCCCGTCCGGACCGGTCCCGTCCTACACTGCAGGTGTGATCGCTTCGATCTGGGTTCCCGTGCTGGCCGGCATGGTGCTGGTGCTCGGCCTCCTGATGGCCGGGGCGGCCGTCGGCGCCTTCATGCTCTGGCGCTTCGGCCGCAGGAAGTGGCGGGCCTTCCGCTCCCACGCCGCCGTGGTGGGTGCGCTGTCCCTGTGGGAGGCCACTGCCTCGGGCCGGGCCCGACGGGCAGTTCCCGCATCGGCCCAGGACATGCGCCAGTGGGCGCCACGCCGGGTCCGCAGGGAGATGTGGCGAGCGGTGGACCAGGCCGGCGCCGCGGTCCGGACCGCCACCGACCTCGACGCTCCGACCGCCGAGCTGCCGTCCCTGTGCCGACGCCTCCATGCCGCCGCGGTGGATCTCGACAGGGTGTTGCGGATCGAGCCAGACGGAGCGGTCCCGCCGGGGGCGTGCTCGCAGGCCATCGAGGTCATGCGCGCCGCGTCGGACGTGCAACAGGCGGCGGTGGCCTCGGCCAGCGACGCCAATGGGCAGCGCGTCCACGATCTCACCCGGGACGCCGTCCAGGAGATCCAGCTCCTCGACGCCGGCCTGGCCTCGGCCCGGGCCGCGTTGCCCCACCCTCCTCGCTGAACCGGTCCGCTGCCGCTCCGGCCGGTTCAGGACGCGGGAGCCGAGAGCACCTCGCCGATGGCCCCGGCCAGGACGTCGAGACCGTCGGCCAACAACTCCTCTTCGATGACCAGTGGCGGGAGCAGCCGGATGACGTTTCCGTAGCTTCCGCAGGAGAGGACGACCACGCCGGCCCGGTGGCAGGCCTGGACGATGCGCTTGGCGGCCTCGGCATCGGGCTCCATGGTCCCCGGCCGGACCAGCTCCAGGGCGATCATCGCCCCGCGTCCCCGGATGTCGCCGATGCACGGATACGAGGCCTGCAGGGGGCCGAGCCGGGCGACGACGGTGTCCCCGATGTCACGCGCGGCCACGGCCAGGTCCTCGTTCCTCATGGTGTCGATGGCGGCCAGCGCCGCGGCGCATGCGGCCGGGTTTCCCCCGTAGGTACCGCCGAGGCCCCCGGAGTGCACGACGTCCACCAGGTCGGCGCGACCGGTCACCGCGGCCAGGGGCATGCCTCCGGCCATGGCCTTCGCCGTGGTCAGGAGATCAGGGACGATCCCCTCGAACTCGCAGGCGAACCAGTCTCCGGTCCGGCAGAACCCGGTCTGGATCTCGTCGGCTGCCAGCAGGACGCCACGATCGTGGCACCAGGCGGCAATGGCGGGGAGGAACCCGGGAGCGGGAACGATGAAGCCGCCCTCGCCCTGGATCGGCTCGATGAGCACGCAGGCCACGTTGTCCGCGCCGACCTGGCGCTCGATCTGCTCGGTTGCCCTCGCCGCGGCCTGCTCTCCGGTCATTCCGTCGGGGTCCCGGAAGGGGTACGACATGGGGACCCGGTAGACCTCGGGGGCGAAGGGGCCGAACTTCTCCCGGTAGGGCATGTTCTTGGCCGTGAGAGCCATGGTCAGATTGGTGCGGCCGTGGTAGGCGTGGTCGAACACCACCACCGCTTGACGGCCGGTCACGTGGCGGGCGATCTTGACCGCGTTCTCCACTGCCTCGGCACCGGAGTTGAACAGCGCGCTGCGTTTGGGCTGGTCGCCTGGGGCCAGCGCGTTGAGCGCCTCGCACACCGCCACGTAGAGCTCGTAGGGGCTGATCATGAAGCAGGTGTGGGCGAATCTGGCGATCTGTGCCTGCACCGCGTCGACGACGGCAGGGGCGGCATGCCCCACGCTGGTCACGGCGATTCCGGCACCGAGATCGATCAGCGAGTTGCCGTCGACGTCGACCAGGATGGCCCCGGACGCCTCCCGTACGTAGACCGGGAAGACGGAGCTCACCCCCGGAGCGACTGCGGCCGAACGGCGACGTTCGAGGTCCTTCGAGTTGGGACCCGGGAGCTCGGTGACCAGGTTGCGTTGCTGCTTGATCGGTGAGGTTTCCACCCCTGGGAGAGTAGTGGACTTATCGGCCGGTCCTCCCCGGCCCCCCGGGGGCCGAGGCCCGTGGACCGGGTACCTCCGGCGTAGGTGCAGTAGTGTTCCCGGCCGTGTCGGAAGCCGTTGCCCACCGACGGCGAACCGCCAGCTCCGAGTGGATTTCCGCGCTGGCGGCGAGGTGGAGACGGCCGTTCCTGATCGCCCTCGGGGTCACCGTCGGGCTCCGAGTGGTCAGCGAGCTGGTCGCTCTGGTCAGCGCCTACGGCGTTGCCTTCCCCCACGTCGTCGCCCACGACCCCCACACGCTGATCGAGGTCTGGAACCAGTGGGACACCGGGTTCTACCTGTCGATCGCCGCTCACGGGTATCCGGCCGCCCGACTGACCGGGGCCCATGCGGCCGGGAACCCCCTGTTCATCGCCTTCGGGCCGCTGTACCCGACCGCGATCCGTCTGGTGCATAGGGTGACCGGCACCGGGCTCCTCCTCGCCGGGCAGCTGGTCAGTGCCCTGTCGATGGTGGTGGCGGTGGCCGGCCTCGTCCACCTGGCGGAGAAGGACGAGGGACACAGCCGGTCCGGGACCACCGCCATGCTGCTCGTCGCCTTTCCCACCGCCTTCTTCCTACTCGCCGACTATCCGGATTCGATGGCACTGGCCCTCGCCGTGTGGGCGTTCATCGCCGTCCGAAACCGATACTGGGTGCTCGCCGGACTGGCCGCCGCCGGTCTGTTCCTCACCAAGTACTACCTGGCCATCGTCGTGGTGGCTTTGCTGGTCGAGGTCTGGGAGGCCCGGTCGCCCGGCGACCACCGGGCCCGGTCACGACGGGAGCCCCTGCTCGCCGCGGTGGCCGTGGTGGTACCGACGCTCGCCGCCGGCGTCGGCTGGATGGTGTTCTGCGCCCGCCGCTACGGCGACGCGCTGGCGTTCGTCCACATCCAGTCGCGGTGGGGCCGCCACTTCGCGTTTCCCTGGACCCTGGTCTGGAGGACAGGCGGCGACCTAATCCATCTCCGCTTCCTCGACACCTCGACGGCGAGCGTGATGGAACTGTTCGACTCGGTGACCGTCGTGCTCCTGATCGGTGTGGCGGTCTACTCGTACCTGCGCATCCGGCGGTCCTACGGGGTGATGCTGGGCCTGGCAGCCTGCGCCTTCACCTTCCAGACCATTCTCTACAGCGAGACCCGCGAGGTGCTGGCGCTCTTCCCGTTCTTCATCGGCGGTGCACGCTGGGTCGACGGGCACCCCTGGAGGGAGCGGGCGGTGCTGGCCTGCTTCCTCCCGGCCTCCTACTTCCTGATCTCCCGCTTCGTGACCAACCACTTCGCCGGTTAGGGCCCGCCGGTCAGGACGTTCAGGGGGTCCGGATGACGATCACCCCGAGCATCGCCCCGTGGGGATCGGCGAGCACGGCCATGCTCGATGTCCATGGGCGGCACGGTCACGGTGCCCCCAGCCCGGCACGGACGCGGCCCGCCGTGCCGGGGAGGACTCAGTTGCCGAAATTCCAGCTCTCGCCGTCCTCGTAGCGGTGGAGGATGTTCTTGGCAATGAGGATCTTGTGCACCTCGTCGGGCCCGTCTGCCAGCCGCAGCACCCGGGCGGTCAGGTACATCTGGGACAGCGGCAGGTCGTTGCTCACCCCTGCACCGCCCCACACCTGGATGGCCCGGTCGACCACCCGGTGGTAGGCGGCGGGCACGAAGACCTTGATGGCCGAGATGGCCGTGCGGGCATCCGGGTCGCCGTTGGCCACCTTCTCTGCGGCGTTGATGGTCATCAGCCGGGCCGACTGCACATCCATGTAGCTCTCGGCGATGAACCCCTGGACGAACTGCTTGTCCTTGAGCAGGCCACCGTGCACCTGGCGGGTGAGGGTCCGCTCCACCATAAGGTCGAAGGCCCGCCACATCTGGCCGACCGAGTTCATGCAGTGGTAGACCCGCCCCGCACCGAGGCGGTCCTGGGCGGCCTGGTGGCCCTGCCCGACCTGGCCGAGGGTGTTCTCGATGGGGACGCGGACGTTCTCGTACTTGATCTCGCAGTGATCGGAGGTCGAGTGGCCGAAGATGCCGATGCCCCGGATGATGTTGACTCCGGCGGCGTCGGTCGGCACGATGATCTGGGTCATCTGGCCCGGCTTGCCCAACTCGCCGGTGGGGTCGTTGGCCCTGCACATGACGATGAAGAAGTTGGCGTCGATGCCGTTGGAGGTGAACCACTTGTGCCCGTTGATCACCCAGTGTTCACCGTCCCGGACCGCCTCGGTCTCGATGGAGCGCGGGTCGGACCCGGCATGGTCCGGCTCCGTCATGGAGAACCCCGACTCCATCTCTCCCTCGATGAGGGGGATCAGCCATTTGCGCTTCTGCTCCTCGGTGCCGTACTTGACCAGGATGCTGGCGTTCCCCGAGTTGGGCGCGGCGATGCCGAACAGGGTGGAAGCGCCCACCGCGTAGGCGAGGATCTCGTACATGTAGGCCAGGGACAGGAAGTCGAGGCCCATGCCGCCGTACTCCTTCGGCAGATGGGGCGCCCACAGCCCTGCCTGGTTGACCTTGACCTTGATCTCCTCGCGCAGCTCGATGCTCTGGCGCCGGCTGTGCTCACGCTCGTCCTCGGTGAGCCCCCCCTCCCGGCGCGACCGCCACAGCGTCTCCTCGTTGGGGAGGATCTCGGCGTTGATGAAGTCGGCCGTGCGGCGACGGATGTCGTTGATCTCGGGATCCAGGGCGGGTATCGGCGTCACGTTGATCGCCACAGTGATCTCCTTTTCGGGCGTCCGGGTTGTCGACACCCATCATGGCCCAGCGGGGATGTTCGCAGCCCATCGAGCGGTGCCGGGCGCGTCGGCCCTGCTCGGACCGGCTGCCCCGTCGTCGACGGGCCGCCGTCGTTCATGCCGGCACGGGCTCGGTCGGTTCGTCGACCTCCGAGGCGCCGATGCGACAGCGGGCCGCCGCCTGGCCGAGGAGCACCACGGCATCCGGCGGTTCGGTGGCAGCCCGTCCGTATGAGGGTCGGGTCGCGCCGCGGTCGTCCCGTCAGGAGTTCTTCGCGGTCAGGTCGTAGACGGTCACGCCGTCGACCGTGGTGGCCGTGAAGTCGGCGCTCACCCAGGAGGCGATCTGCGACGCCGGTGACGTGCCGGAACTTCCGGTTCCGCCCGGGCCTCCGAGACCGCCGCCACCCGCGATGTAGTAGTGGATGCGCCCCTGGGCCACGTACTTCTCGAACTGGGCCAGCGTGGGGGCCGGGTCGGTCCCGTTGAACCCGCCGATCGACATGACCGGATCACGGGCGGCCAATTGGTAGCCCGAGGCGGAGTTCGAGCCGGTGGTGGCCGCCACCCACGAATACTGCGAGGCGTTCTTGCCGAGCAGGGCGACCAACTGCTTGCCGGGTGTCGACGCGTTGAGTAGCCCTCCGGCGGCACCGCCGCCGAAGCCACCGGCACCGCCGCCGAAGCCACCGGCACGACCGGGGAACCCGCCGGCTCCGCCGGGGAACCTGCCCGGTCCGCCACCGAAGCCACCGGCACCACGTTGGAATCGGCCGGGAAGGGTGAAGCCGGGTGGCAGCGTGGTGCCGTTGCGTCCCCCGGTGCCGCCGAAGGCGCGGAAGCCACCGAGCCCACCCGGGCCACCGAATCCGCCGCCACCCTGGACGGCCGGTCCGGCCGAGGGGATGGAGCCGCTGTGGGGGGTGGCCGCGGTGGTGAGCGAGTAGGCGGCGGGACCCGCAATGATCGAGGCGATGCCGAATCCGGCGATCCCGGCGGCCAGCACGCCGCGGGCCTTGGGAACCAGGGCGATGCCCGCCGCGGCGACCAGCCCCAGGACGAGGACCACCCAGCGGAGTGCCGGATACCAGTGCGGGCTCCACCCGAGGATGACGAACGCCCAGGCGATGCTGGCCAGGATGGCCACGGCCAGAGCCAGTCGGGGGAAGACCTCCCGGCGCCGGCGCCACAGGGTCGAGGCCCCCATACCCACCAGGGCGCCGACGGCGGGGGCCAGGGCGATCGTGTAGTACGGGTGGATGATGCCCTGGGCGAAACTGAAGGTGGCGCCGGTGAGCAGCAGCCATCCCCCGAAGAGCAGGAATCCGGACCGCACCCGGTCCGTTCTCGGGGCGCGCCGGGTCAGCCACAACGCGGCGACCAGGCCGATCAGCGCACCCGGGATCAGCCACGAGATCTGACCGCCCATCTCCTTGAGGAAGAGGCGGTCCCATCCGGTCGGGCCCCACGGGCTACCACCGCCACCGACCTGTCCGCCGACGCTGCCGGTCTCGCTTCCGGTCAGGCGGCCGATTCCGTTGTAGCCGAAGATCAGGTTGAGCAGGTTGTTGTCGGTGGAGCCACCGATGTACGGCCGGTCCGCAGCCGGCGTCAGCTGGACCGCGGCCACCCACCACCCGGCCGAGACCACCACGGCGATGCCCGTGTAGACCAACTGCACGATCCGTCGGCCCAGCTTGGGCGGTCCGGCCAGCAGGTAGACGAGCGCGAGCACGGGCAGGAGGATGAGCGCCTGCATCATCTTGGTGATGAACCCGAACCCGATCAACGCGCCGGCCAGGACCATCCACCGGGTGCGCCCGCCGTCGACGGCCCGGATGGTGGCATAGGCCGCGCCGGTCAGTAACAGGGTCAACAGCGCGTCGGGGTTGTTGAAGCGGAACATCAAGGTGGCCACCGGAGTGAGGGCCACCACCACGCCGGCCAGGATGGCCGCCTCGGGGGCGAACCAACGCCGGACGCAGAGATAGAGGAGGCCGACCGTGGCCACGCCTTCGAGGGCCTGGGGCACCAGGATGCTCCACGAGTTCACCCCGAAGAGGCGGGCGGAGATCCCCATCACCCAGAGCGAGGCGGGTGGTTTGTCCACGGTGATGAAGTTGGACGCGTCGAAGGAGCCGAAGAAGAAGGCCTTCCAACTCTTGGTGCCGGCCTGGACTGCGGCAGAGTAGAAGCTATTGGCCCAGCCCGACTGTCCGAGTCCCCAGAGATAAAGGAATCCGGTGCCGACCAGCAGGACCAGCAGCGAGGGCCGGACCCAGGCCGGATCCTCCGCTCGTCCCCGCACCAGCCGCTTCGGCCAACCGGAGGGGTCCCCGGGGATCGGTGGGTCGGCGACGGGAGTGCCGGTGGGCGCAGCGCCTTCGTGGTCGTCCCCGTCCCCGCCGACGGCAGTCGTCTCCCTGAAGGTCAGTCCAGGGGGCACCCCGTAGGTGGACGTCGGGTCATCGGTGACCGTGCGGAGGGTGACGGGAGCGACGGATGCCACGGCGCCGGGCACGGTTCCGTCGAGCATGCGTCGGTCGTCGGTCAGATCGGTCGGGTTCATCGAGGCGTCCTCGTCATCGTCGGTTCCCCGTCGGCGTGGTCGCCTGTTCCGAGCATGCGGGGCGGCGCTACCAGGTGGGTTCCGAAGGCGGGGCGGAACACCCACGTGCGCAGGATGCCGAACCGGATCACCGCGGCTCCGACGTTGGCGACGGAGACGGCGCACAGTTCGGGAAGCAGGGAGGTGAGCCCGAGGGCCCGGGTGGCCGCCAGGGCACCGGTGGTGGAGGACAGGCTGATGGCGAGCAGAGCAGCTCCCGTCGCCATGCGGTGGGGGCGATCGAGTCCGTAGCGAGAGGTGCCGGCCATTCCCCGATGGGCAGCGGTGTTGCCCAGGCTGCACAGCCCGATGGCCAACGCGTTGGCGGCGTAGCTTCCCAGGCCGGGCTCGAGGGCGGCGAACAGTCCGACATAGGCGAGCGTGCTCACGACCCCGACCCCGGCGAACCGGAGTAGCTCGTCGGCAAAGACCTCTGGGTCCGTCGTCGTGCCGACGGTGCCGATCGTGTGAGGCCGCGCGCCCGTTCCGGTGCCGGCGGCTCCGTTGCCGGTGCGCCCACTGCCGCCGACAGGGGATACGCCGTTCGAGCTCGAGCTCGAGCTCGAGCTCGGTCCGGTGCCTCGAGGTGCCGCAGGGCGGGCCGGTCGCAGGACCGCCCGCTGCCTCGAGGCCGGGCCCATCATCCGCCACACGCCCCGTAGGTCCAACCATGCGGTGTGGGCCACCTCTACCCGTGAATCGACGTCGTCGACCCAGTCGACCGGCACTTCGTGGATCCGCAGGCCGATGCGCTGGGCGGTGATCAGGATCTCCGTGTCGAAGAACCAGGCGTCGTCCTCCACCAGCGGCAGTAGCTCCGCTGCAGCCTCGCGTCTCATGGCCTTGAACCCGCACTGGGCATCGGTGCACGAGCTGCGCAGCGCGGTCCGGAGCAACAGGTTGTAGCCGCGTGAGATGAACTCGCGACGGGCGCCCCGCACCACGTGGGCGCCTGGGGCGAGACGGCTGCCGATGGCCAGGTCGCTGTGGCCGGACAGGAGAGGGGCCACCAGGGGAAGGAGGGCGTCGAGACCGCTCGCCAGGTCCACGTCCATGTACGAGACGACCGGGGCGGTGCTCTCAGCCCACGCTGCCCGCAGGGCGCGGCCCCGGCCCTTCTGGTCGAGGTGGACGGCCCGCACCCGGGGGAGCGTGTCTGCCAGGTCGAGGGCGATCTGCCAGGTGTCGTCGGTGCTGGCGTTGTCGGCGATCGTGATGGTGCTGACGAAGGGGAACGACGAGTCGAGGTAGGAGCGCAGCGTGGCGATGCTGGACGCCAGCTGCCCGGCCTCGTTGTAGACGGGGATGACGATGTCCACGTCCGAGGAGGTCTCGGTGACTCCGGCCTCGTCCTGGTGGGTGCGTGGGAGTTGGATGACGCTCATGCAACTGACTCTGCAAGGTGGAGATCGGATGCGGGTGGGAGCCACCTGGGGGTCCCCTGCGGGAATTGGACGGTGCCCCGGGCCCGGGGTGGCCGATGTGCGTCGCAAACCGGGCGGTTGGTCACTCGATCGATCGATCGCCTGCAAAGAGCGTGGTTGCCGGGTGGGTCCCGGGCTCTCGGTCGGCATCCCGATCGTCGGTCACGTCAACCTGGTCGGCGACTTCAGCGGAAGCGGCCACATCGACCGGGTCGGCCCCGGGGGGAGTGGCGGGCAGGTGGACGGTGAAGGTCGTCCCCGATCCGACACGTCCTCGGGCGGACACCGTGCCCCCGTGAGCGGTCACGATGGCACTCACGATCGACAGGCCCAGTCCGGCACCCCCGTGGGCACGCGACCGGCTGGGGTCGGACCGGTAGAACCGCTCGAAGACGTGCTCGGCCTCCTCGGGTTCCATGCCCGGGCCGGTGTCCGCCACTGCGATCACCGCTCCGGAGGCGTCCCGTGTCACCGACACCCGGGCGGTGGTGCCCGGCGGGGTGTGGGCACGAACGTTGCCCAGCAGGTTGTCGATCAGCTGGCGCAGGCTGGTGCCGTCGCCCATCACCTCGATCGGCTCGGACGCCTCGAAGGTCAGGGGCCACTGCGGCCCCACCGTCGACGCCGTCTGCACCGCTTCTGCACAGAGGGCGACCAGGTCCACCGAGTGGCGCTCCATGGGACGCCCTTCGTCCAGCCGGGCAAGGAGCAGCAGGTCGGCCACCAGGTGCTCCATCCGGGAGGTCTCGCTCTGGATGCCGCCCATCAGGCGCTCGAGGTCCTCCTTCTGCTCGGAGGCGCCGCGCCCGAACAGCTCGGCATAGGCCGAGATGGCCGCGATCGGTGTGCGCAGCTCGTGCGAGGCGTCGGCCACGAAGCGTCGGAGCCGTGCCTCGGAGGCTCGCAGTTGCCGCTCCGAAGCCAGACGGGCGCTGAAGGCGGACTCGATCCGCGTGAGCATGACGTTGAGGGTCCGGGCCAGCCGCCCCACTTCTGTGGTGTCGTTCTCCCCGGGGACCCGCTCGGTCAGGTTGCCGTCGGCGATCGATTCCGCCGTGCGCTCCATGTCGCGCAGTGGCCGCAGTCCGATGCGGACCAGCCACAGGCCCCCGAGCAGGGCCATGACGACCGCGCCGCCGGTGACGGCAAGTTCGACCAGGAGGAGGTGGTGGAGGGTGCTGCCGGTGTCGCCCAGAGGCTGGGCCACGATGAGGTAGTCCCCGTCGGCGAGCGTGGAGGCGCGGACACGGAATCCCGGGCCGTTCGGCTGTGAGGAGGGCACATCGAAGTAGGCGACCTGGGTGCCGTCCGGGCCGGTGGAGAATCCGGTGATGGTGCTCGGTAGCTGCGGCGTGTACGCGGTCCCGTCCACATAGGACGGGCAGCTTTGGGAGTTGACCACCGCTCCTGTCGGGGTGCGCACCTCGACCGCGGCGATCTGGACCGCGTTGGACGGGGGACCCCCTTCGGGGTCGGAGGTCCCCGCAGGGCCGGAACCGCCGGGTTGGAGCCGGCCGGGACCGCCGTAGCAGAGGAGTGTCCCGCCGTTGTTGAGCCCGCGCTCGTAGCCCACGTTGAACTGGTCGAGCTGCTGGTCGACCCGCTGGTAGAGGAACGACTCCAGGGCCGAGTAGGTGACCACGTCGGCGATGGCCAACGCCACCAGGGCGATGACGCCGATGGCGATCAGCAGTCGGCTCCGGAGGGACATCGGCTACTCCGCCGTCGGCTCACGCAGTGCGTAGCCGACCAGACGCACCGTGTGGATGACGGGGGGACCGACCGCCTCGAGCTTCTTGCGGAGGTAGCTCACATAGGTCTCGACCACATTGCCGTCCCCGCCGAAGTCGTAGTGCCACACGTGGTCGAGGATCTGCGACTTGGACAGCACGTGGCGGGGGTTGAGGAGGAAGAAACGCAGCAGGTTGAACTCGGTCGCCGTCAACGAGATGGGCCGGTCGTCCCGGGTCACCTCGTGCGCGCCCTCGTCCATCTCGATGTCGGCGAAGCGGAGGATGCCCTCGTCATCGGGCTCGCTGCCGATCCGCCTCAGGATGGCGTGGACCCGGGCCACGATCTCGGCCAGGGCGAAGGGCTTGGTGACGTAGTCGTCGCCGCCGACGGTCAGGCCGGCCACCTTGTCCTCGATGGCGTCGCGGGCGGTCAGGAAGAGGATCGGCACGCGGAGGCCGTCGGCTCGCAACCGGCGGGTGACCTCGAGTCCGTCGAGGTCGGGCAGCATCACGTCGAGCACGATCAGGTCCGGCGGGTGCTCCTGGGCGGCGGACAGGGCCAGCCGGCCGTTGGCCACCCCTTCGACGTCGAACCCCTCGTAGCGGAGGGAGGTGGCCACGGCGTCGACGATGGACGGCTCGTCGTCGACGACCAGAATTCGTTGGCTGCGGGTGGGTTCCACCGTGTTCTCCTCCTGCGATCTCCACAGTCCTGAGCTGCGAGTTCCACCAGCATCGCACCGGGGTTTGGCTACTGGGTGTGATCCGCCTGTGGGCCAGCTGTGAGTCCTGATCCGCTCGTGCATGCATTCACAGGGACCTCCCAGCTGACGCAATGCTGACTCTCCGGCGAGCCCTGTGCAATGGGGTCACCGAGGGGCAGCGCCCGGGCGCTGCCCCCGTCGATTGACAACGACACACGTTCTCCGCCCTCCACACGAAAGGTCAGGACATGCCAACCCAGCCCCCCGAACACCAGCGCCCTCTTGGCCACCGCTCCTTGTCGAGGGACCGGGCCATGGGTCGCGTCCGACGTGCCACGACGTCGATCGGCATCGCGGCAGCCGTCGGCACCGTCGGCCTCGGTGTCCTGGTGGCGTCCGAGTCGACCGCCCACTCGTCGGCGGTGACCGCGCACGCCACCACCGCCACGACGTCGGGCTCGTCCTCCGGCACCAGCGCCACCACCACGCCGACCACGGTGTCCGGGCAGTCGTCCACCGGATCTGCGGCCGGAGGGTCGTCGCCGTCGGCATCCGCCTCGGCGGCCAACCCGACCACCACCACCCCCACGACCTCGCCGGTCACCGTGTCGGGGCAGTCATGAGCAGCGCCCAGTTGGAGACATCGGCGGCGGGCACGTACACGGACGCGCCGGCCGCCACCCGTTCGATGCGTGCCATCGGAACCACTGCAGTGGTGGCGGTGACCGCCGCCCACAGGGCTGACGAGGCCCTCGCCTTGTTGGCCGGCCAATTGGCGGCCATCGACCAGGCCTGCAGCCGATTCCGCGACGACTCGGAGCTCCGGCGGGTGGAGGAGAGGAGTGCGGGACGGCCGATCGGGGTGACCCCCCTGCTCTTCGAGGCCCTCGAGGTCGCGTGCGTGGTGGCTGTGCAGACTGCGGGCACCGTGGACCCGACCATCGGGTCGGCCCTCGTCGAACTCGGCTACGACCGTGACTTCGAGGGGATGTGCCGCGACCTGCCGGCCTCCGGCCACCGGCCGCAGCCGGCTCCGGGCTGGTGGCGGATCGAACTGGACCCCGTCGAACGCACCGTTGCCATCCCCCCGGGCGTCCACGTGGACCTCGGGGCGACCGCCAAGGCATTCGCCGCCGACCGCGCCGCGGCCAGGATCGCCGAGGCGCTCGCCTGTGGCGTCCTGGTCAACCTGGGAGGCGATGTGGCAGTGGCCGGTCCCGGCCCCCGGGACGGGTGGGCCATCGGCATCGCCCCCGAATGCACCACGGACCCGGCTGCGGTCGACCAGGTCGTGTCCCTCCACGGCGGAGGCCTGGCCACCTCGGGTACCACTGCCCGGGCATGGACGCGCGACGGGCGACCGGTGCACCACATCGTGGACCCGTGGACCGGCGAAGCCGCCCAATCCGTCTGGTCGCTGGTGTCGACCACCGCGGCCTCCTGTGTGGAGGCCAATGCCTGGAGCACGGCGGCAGTCGTCTGGGGTCATGACGCGCTCGGGAACCTGGCCGCCCAAGGCGTGCCGGCCCGGCTGGTGGCCGCCGACGGAATCGTCGTGCATGCGGGGGGATGGCCGGTGGACCCGATCGACGTCTGCCACGGACGAAAGGCACCGTGATGCTCGCCTCCCACTCGACCACCATCTGGTACGCCATGCGCGCCACGGGCATCGTCGCACTGGTGCTCCTGACCGGCACCGTGGTGCTCGGAATCCTGACGGCCGGGCGCGTGGGGTCACCTTCGTGGCCGGCCTTCGCCCAGGCCGATCTGCACAAGCGGGTCTCGCTGCTCGCCATGGCCTTCCTCGCCCTCCATGTCCTCACCGCCGTGGTCGACACCTATGTGCACGTGGGGTGGGCATCGGTGCTGGTGCCGTTCGTGTCGCCCTACCGGCCGCTGTGGACCGGGCTCGGAACCGTCGGCGTGGACCTCCTGGCCGCGGTGGCCATCTCGAGTGCTCTGCGCCAAAGGATGAGTGCACGCACCTGGCGGGCCATCCACTGGCTGGCCTACGGCAGCTGGCCGGTGGCCATGGCCCACTCGCTGGGCATGGGCACCGATGCCTCCAGGCTGTGGATGGACGCGCTGGCAGCCGCGTGCACGCTGGCGGTCGGTGGCGCACTGGCCTGGCGGGTCCACGACCACCGGGAGGCCAGTGCACGGGCCGCACGGGCGGGTGCCACCACCCGGGCCGTGCCCGTGCACCGTGCCGACCGTTCGGCTGCCCGGCTGTCCACCGGGGCATCGACACCTCGGCCCGGGTCGACGCGCCCGGTCTCTCCAGCTCCGACCGGAGCCGGTGCACCCGTGGAACACCGCACCGCTTCCCCAACCCGATTGCTCGAGAAGGACCGAACATGAGTGCCATGACCCTTGACGCCAACGACCGGCTGCTGACCGTGCCCCCCCGGGCCCGGTCGGCCACCGACCTCACCCCTGACCTGGCCGGCCACCTGGCCACCCACGGTGCGTTGGCCGTCCCCACCCGGGACGATGCCGCCTGGACGGCGGCCGTGTGGCGGGCGGTGTCCGAGTCGGGGCTCCTGGGGCGGGGCGGGGCGGGATTCCCCGCCGCGGTCAAATGGGATGCCGTCCGGAGCGGCGGTAGGCGGCCGATGGTGGTGGTGAACGCCATGGAGGGCGAGCCGGCCAGTGCCAAGGACAAGGTTCTGCTGGCCTACTCGCCCCACCTGGTGTTGGACGGGGCCGACGTGGCCGCCGCCGCGGTCGGGGCTTCCGACATCGTGATCTGTGTCACCGACGACAACGGCCCGACCGCTGCGTCGGTGACGGCAGCCGTCGCTGAGCGTGCCCGTGCGGGGATGGCCCACCGTCGGATCTCGGTGGAACGACCGCCGGGACGTTACGTGTCCGGGGAGGAGTCGGCCCTGGTGGCGTGGCTGAACAACCGGAGGGCGCTCCCGTCCCTGCGGATCGACAAGTCGGTCCCGCTCGCCGTCGGCCGACGACCGGTGCTGGTGCACAACGCGGAGACGCTCTCGCAGGTGGCGCTCATCGCCCGCCACGGGCCTGAGTGGTTCCGTCGGCTGGGGACTCCCGAGGCACCCGGTTCCACCCTGGTGACGGTCTCCGGTGCGGTCCGGTCACCGGGCGTGCTCGAAGTGGAGCTGGGGACGCCGGTGGGGGACATCGTCCGCCGCGCCGGCCTCGAGGGTGCGCTGTCGGGCCTGCTGCTCGGCGGTTACGGCGGGGCGTGGCTCGATCCCTCCCACCTGTCCACGCCGTACGCTCCCGGCCCCCTGGCCGCGGCCGGGGCCACCATGGGCGTCGGCATCATGGTGGCGCTCCCGGTCACCTCGTGCGGCATCGCCGAGACGGCCCGCATCGTCCGGTACATGGCCGGCGAGAGTGCCGGGCAGTGCGGCCCGTGCGTCTTCGGACTGCCGGCCATCGCCGACGACCTCGAACAGTTGGCGGTCGGCCGCGCCGGGGCCGACGTGCTCGAGCGCATCGAGGTTCGGGCGGCCGTCGTCGACGGGCGCGGCGGGTGCCGCCACCCCGACGGCGTGGTCCGTCTGGCCAGGACCGCCCTGGCCGTCTTCGCCGATGACGCGCTGGCCCATGGACGGGGACGGCCGTGTGCCGGACACCGCGCTCCCAGTGTGCTGGCCCTTCCGGCAGCCACGACCCGGGACCGGTGGGCATCATGACCACTCGACAGCGGATCGGGCTGCGGGTCCGGGTCGACCCGGTGGCCTGTGACGCCTACGGCTACTGCGCCGAGCTGCTCCCCGAACGGGTCACCCTCGACGAATGGGGGTACCCGATCGTCGACGGCACTCCGGTCGCCGGCGGGCTGGTGGCTCTCGCCACCCGGGCAGCCGCCGAGTGCCCCCGGCGGGCCGTGCTCCTGGAACAGGTGCTCGTCTCCCGGTAGCGCGGACGGGAGCCTTCCTCCCGGCGGGGCGGGGGCGCACATCGCCGCCGACCACTCGTCGTCGCGGGCACCCCGGCTCTTAGGCTGCCCCTATGAGCGGGGCATCGATCGGAGGTCCGCCCGGCCGGGGGGGAGGGGCCGGGGACAGCCTCTGGGCTCCCGAGCGCCGGGCGCTCACGGTGGGTCTGGTGCTCACCATCACCTTCGTGGCCTCCGAGGCACTGGCCGTGGTGACCATCATGCCGGAGGTCGCCCGCGACCTGGGCGGCCTCCATCTCTACGGCTGGGTGTTCAGCGCCTTCCTCCTGGGCTGCATGGTCGGCATCGTGGCCGCCGGCCGGGAGGCGGACCGATCGGGCCCCACCCGCCCCTACGTGGCCGGCCTCGTACTGTTCGGCGCAGGTCTGGTGGTGGCCGGCCTCGCCCCCACGATGATCGTCCTGGTGGTGGGACGGACGCTGCAGGGCCTGGGCGCCGGAGCGATCCCCGCGGTGGCCTACGTGGCCATCGGCCGGGCCTTCCCCGAGCGGCTCCGGGCCCGGATGATGGCGGTGCTCTCGACGGCGTGGGTGGCCCCCGGGATCGTCGGACCGCTGGCCAGCGCGGCGGTGGCCCACGTCTTCGGGTGGCGGTGGGTGTTCCTGGGCTTGATCCCCTTCGTGGCCGTGACCGGGGTGCTGGCCCTGCCCGGCTTGGCCCGGCTGGGGAGGCCGGCCAACCCCCCGGAGGTCGAGCACCGGATGGTGGATGCGGTCCGCACCGCGGTGGGGACCGGCCTGGTGCTCGGGGGGCTGACCGCCGGGCACCCGGTCCTGGTGGTGCCATTGGTGGCCGCCGGAGCCGTGGTGCTGGTGCCGGCACTGCGGCGACTGCTGCCGGCCGGGACCCTGCGGGCCGCGCCCGGGCTGCCCACGACCATTCTCAGCCGGGGTCTGTTGACGTTCGCCTTCTTCGGGGCGGATGCCTTCGTCACCCTGGCTGTGGTGACCGTGCGCCACCACACTGTGGCTGCGGCAGGCATCGTGGTGACCGTCTCGACGCTGTCCTGGACGGTCGGGGCATGGATCCAGGCCCGCCTCAATCAGCGGTGGGAGGGCCGCCGGCTGGTGCGGGTGGGGCTGAGCCTCGTGGTGGTCGGGGTGGGCGGCATGATCGCGGTCCTCGAACCCCCGGTGCCCCTGTCGGTGGCCTACCTGTCCTGGGCGGTGGCCGGGCTCGGCATGGGGCTGGCCTATGCGCCCACCACGCTGATGATGCTGCGCGAGGCGCCCTCCGGCCGGGAGGGTTGGGCGTCGGCCTCGTTGAACCTCTCTGACGTACTGGGAGCGGCCCTCGGTGCCGGGCTGGGCGGTGCCGCCATCGCGGTGGGGGCCGCCAGGGGATGGCCGTTGACCACCGGGGTCACCGTGGCCTTCGCCCTGCCCGGTGCGGTGGCCGTCCTGGGTATCGCCCTCACCGGTCGCCTGCCCCTGCGCGCCGACCGCCTGGCCGTCGACGACCGCCCTTGAGCGGTCCCGCCCCCCGGCGCGCGCCCGGGCGCCGGCTCCGGGGCGTGGTCCGGCCGCTCAGTGACAGACGGTGCCGACCGGGGGGAGCCCTCCACCGGTCAGGTAGGTGGTGACCGCCCGGCTCATGCAGGCGTCGTCCGGTCCGCTCAGCAGCCAGGTGTGGCCCCATCCGTCCCAGGTGAGCAGTGCGGCCACCGGGAAGATGGCGGCCAGGTGGCGGGCACCGACCAGCGGGGTGATCGGGTCGCCGCTGTTGCCGATCACCAGGACCGGCGGTGCCCCGGCGGGATGGACGTCCACCACGGTCTGCCGCCCCGCCGGCCACGAGACGCACCCGCCCATGTTGTAGATGACCGCGTAGGCGCCGATGAGCGGGTACCGGGCGTGCAGGGCCGTGGCCAGGGACCCTGCTGCGATCGGCCCTGGGTGCACGGCAGCGTCGTTGCAGGTGATGGCCCACTGGGGGTCCACCAACGGTGCCCCGTCGATGTCGATGGCGGACTCGAGGGCGATGGATCTCAAGGGTGCGCCGTCGCCGTGGTCGGCGGCCACCAGCGCCGACTCGTAAGAGGAGGTGAAGGCGGGCACGCCCAGGGCGTACAGGGTGGCGGTGTCAAGGTCCCCCACGGTGACCGGTTCGGTGTCGCCACCCCCGGGGGCCGGCAGGGGGTGCCGGGTCAGGGACGCGGCGAGCCCGGAGAAGAACGCCGTCGGGTCGGGGCCGAGGGGGCACGACGGGGTGGCTGCGCAGGTGGCGAACAGGTGGGCGAGGGACTGTTCGGCGACCGGGGCCTCCTCGATGGCCTGCCGGGTCAGGGAGGCGTTGATGTCCACGGCACCGTCGAGGACCATGGTGGCGACTCGGTGGGGGAAGAGCTCGGCGTAGACGGTACCCAGCACGGTCCCGTACGAGATGCCGTAGAAGCTGATGGTGGCGAGGCCGAGGGACTGCCTGATCCTGTCCATGTCGCGCGCGGTGTCGGTGGTGTCGATGAACGGTTCGAGGTCGGGTGCCTCCGCCCGGCAGGAGCGGGCCATGGTCGTGAACGCCGTGCTCCCCGGTAACGGCCGACCGGGCGCGGCCGGCACCGGATCCGCGCTGGTCAGCGCGGACGGCGGGGTGCCGCAGCGGAGCGGGTCGCTGGCCCCGGTTCCCCGCGGGTCGAAGGTCACGATGTCGAAGTCCTGACGGATGGCCGGGGGCAGCAGGCTGAGTGCCACCGGGAGGATCTGGTTGCCGCTCTCCCCGGGTCCGCCGGGGTTGAAGACCAGTGTGCCGTGCGGACCGGAGGGATCGAGGGCCGGGGCCCGGGTGACAGCAATGGCAATCGAGGCGCGGTGCGGGTGTCGGTAGTCGACCGGCACGGCGACGGTGCCGCACTGGATGGCGGAGCCTGCGCCGCACAGCGACCACACGATCGCCGGTGCCGATGGGAGCGCGGGCAGGTGATCGGAGGAGGCAGTGGCCGTGGTCGACGCCGCCGGGCCGCCGGCCGGGCTCCCGCACCCTGCGACCAGGGCCAGGAGGAGGACGACCGCCACGGAGGCACCGTTGCGCCGGCGGCAGATCGGGGGCAGCATGGGACGCGACGGTACCAGTGGGTGCCCACAATCGGGGAGGGGGAGCGGTGCGTATGCCAGGGCTCACCCGCGATCCCCAGGAATGATTGGGGGAGCAACAATGTTGGACCGACCGTGCAGGCACTGACCCTCCCTTCGCGGGTCCGGATCCCGCGGCGCACCGAGGTGGGCGCCGGGGAGCTGAATGCGGCCCGAGTGCTGGCCATCGGCGCGGTGATCGCCTACAACTGGTGGGTCGTGGTGCTGTTCGTGCCGGGGCTGATGCCGTCGGTGAACGGCTTCTTCTCCGACCTCGAGGCCGACGGCCGGCCGCACGCCGCCCTGATGTCGGGGGCCGACCTCGTCGCCGGCCTGTTGATGCTCGCCGCTCTGTTCCTCCGCGGTCCGATGGCCGACGGAGGACGTCGCCGGGAGTGGAGGTGGATGGTCGTGTTCGCTGCTGCCGGTGCGGTGGGCGGTCACTACACCTACGCCTGTTCGGAGGGGTTGAGTGCCACCTGCCGGCGGTTGGAGTGGCACCTTCAGCTCCCCCTGCACCACTACGTCCACATGGTCTCGGGCATCGTCGAGTTCGCTGCCCTGACCACTGCCGCGGTCATCGCCATGCGCCGGACCCGTGGCGACGGCACGGCTTGGGCACGGGCCTACTCGGGCCTGGTCACGGTGCTGGCGGTGGGGTACCCCCTGCTCGCGCTGGCCTACCTGACCGACCGGTTGGGGACGCTGGTGGAGCCGATCTTCTTCGTCGCATTCTCGGTGATGTTGCTGGCGGAGGTCTTCGAACCGGTCGGCCGCCGGGTCCCCGCGCCGAGCTGGGCCGAGCGGGTGGCCGCACGCGGGGCGGGCTCTGCGACCCCGTAGCCGATCCGGGGCCCGGGTACCGGGGCGTCGGCAGAGCACTCCGATCGTGCCTGATCGGGCACCCCATCACGTGCCCGAATCGACCCGATCGGAGCCTTTCGGACGACAAGTGGCGCGGTGGACGCCCTTTGCGCCTAGGGTAGTGAGGTCGTCGACCCAATCACGCGGGCCGATGCATGTAGGGCTTCACAATGGATCCCCGCGTTACCGTGCGTGAATTTCAAGGAGACTCAGTTATGGGTGTAGGTGCAGTTAAGTGGTTCAACGCCGAAAAAGGTTTCGGTTTCATTACGCCTGACGGCGGCGGGGATGATCTCTTCGTGCATCAGTCCGAGATCCAGATGGAGGGCTTCCGCGACCTCGCGGAGGGCCAGCGTGTGGAGTTCGAGACGAAGCAGGGTCAAAAGGGCCTGCAGGCGAGCCAGGTCCGCAAGATCTGATTCGATCCCTCGGGTGTCGGACCCGACGCCGCTGCTGGTTCTCCGGTAGCGGTCGTCGGGTCGACATCCCTCGGGAGTCGTAACCCCCGGTGGCTCACGCTGCCGGGGGTGTGTTGTCCGTGCCGGGGGCTCCCGAGGGAGCAGCCCCGAAGGTTGCTGCCGTGGCAGTCACGGTTCCGTCTGACGACGTCGAGCCTTTGACCATGACGAGGTCCCCTTCTTCCAGCGCGGAGCTCGACCTTCGGCGCGGAGCTCGACACTGCAGTGGATCCGTCCTCGTAGACCGTCGCCAGCGTGCTGTGGCGTCCTGGCGAGTCGCAAGAACGGGGACCCTCTCGGTGGGGACGTGCCAGGGGCCCGACCGACGAGGTGTCGGTCGGGCCCCTGATTCGGAGGCATGATGCCCCGCCGGGTGGTCCGGACGGGCGTCAGCCGCCGATCACCATCCGCTGCACCCACCCTGATCGGGCGGGTAGGACTGGATGTGCTCGGCCACCATGATCTGCTGGTCGGGCGTCGCTTCCGCACCTTCGGGCGCGTACTGCAGGCCCCCGAAGGCGTCCCAGTTGGCCCGGGTGATCCCGAGCCCGCCGCTGAACCGGCCCCCGTTGGAGGTCCAGTTGCCACCCTCCTCGCACATGGCGACGCGTTCCCACGCTGCCCGTTGGGCAGGAGTCACGGTGTCGACGGGCCCCGCCGGCGGAGCCGGAGCGGGAGCGGGCACGGTGGCCGGAGCCGGCACTGCCGCCGGCACGGTCCCGAGGATCCCGATCGGACGACCGGAGAGCAGCGATGCGGCCAGATCGAACGAAACGTCCGAACCGCTGGCCTGTGGGCTGCCCACCGCCGGTGTGTGGAATGCCGTCAACTGATCGGCCGGCATGGCGGTGGCTGTGGTGGTCCCGGAGGACCTGGTTGTTACTGCCCGGGCAGACTGCACGGAGGCAGCCTGCGTCAGGGTGCTGACGGTGATGAGGGCGACAGGAATGATCGCCACGAGTGCAATGCGGGTCCGCACGGCACCTCCCTTCGTAGGGCGCGCGAAGCGCCTTCCTCTGCTCGGTGTTGGCGGGCTCCGGCCATTGCATTCGGTCCCCGGACGGCGAGCGGGAAGGCTCGTCCGTCCTGGCTTCACGCCGTAGGGTGTGCGGCCGGTGTTAGTTACGCCCAGGATTGCGTCGTGGTGACACCACTCATTTCATTACTGGTCAGTGTTCGATGTCTGCTGCACCGGTGGCTCGGGGCCACGATGCCGCGCCGACCCGAGCGACATGCTCGGTCCGTGCTGCTGCTGCTGCCAGTCGGTTGGCCCGACTCCCGGCAGGGCGGCCCTATTGCTCGGCAGCCTCGTCAGCACAAGTGCGCTTCCAAAGAGTATACCTGGTTGAGCCCAGATATGTGTACACCACTCAAAATACCATGGATGAACTGGTCCTTTGTGTTGGAAAAACACCAGATTTCACGGGCTGGCGGCGCATTTCAGGGGGCAATAACCGGGTCTGTTCTTTGAGTAATTTGACTAAGGCGGATCTTCGTGTGAAGCCACCCCGATGGTCGTGCTCGAGGACGTGGGCCGCCATCGCTCGATGCCCGCCGGGAGCCGATCCGGGGGAGCCGACTCGGGAAGGCTAGGGGTCGACCCGGGGCACGCCGCCGGTGACGGTGATCCGGCGCAGGAACAGCGGTCGGCTGTGGGGGAAGCCGACCTCTCCCGGTAGCCAGGCGGCGAAGGCCATCCACAGGTTGCCCTGGGAATCGGTGAAGAGGGACGGCCCCCCTGGGCCGCTGAACCCGGACTGCGAGGCGAGCAGCGGTTGGGCCGACTGGTCCGTGCACGGCCCGAGGGGTCCCGCGCAGGTGGCGTAGCCGATGGCATAGCTCACCGTCTTCCAGTCGCTGCCCGAGTAGAAGAGCAGGTACTGGCCTCCGGAGTTGATCATCGCCGGGCCCTCGATGGTGCCGTGCTGCCATGCCCGGGTGGGGACGAGCAGCGGTGTCGGCGAGGAGCCCACCAGAGCGGTCCCGTCGGGAGCCAGCTGCTGGGACCACAGGGTGGCCGGCTGGCCGCCGGCGCCCTGTGACTTCCACACCAGGTACGGCGTCCCGTCGGAGTCGACGAAGGGGACGGGGTCCATCGAGCCTCCGAGTGCCAGTTGGCAGGCGATCGGCGCCTGCGAGTCGTCGAAGTAGGGGCCCTGCGGATCGGTGGCCACGGCGGCGGAGATGCACTGCTCGTTGCTCGATCCGTAGATGGCCGAGTAGTAGAGGACGAAGGTGGTTCCGCGCTGGAGGACCGAGGGCGCCCAGGTGGCGCCGGGCTTCGCCCACGGGGCAAGGTGGGGGAGGGCGTCCCCGACCGTGGTCCAGTGGGTCAGGTCCACCGACTGGACGATCTGGATGTTGCCGGCGGCCGAGTTGGTGGCGAAGGCGTAGTACAGGCTGCCCACCGGCAGGACGAACGGATCGGGGAAGTCGAAGGGGTAGGCCAGTCCGCTGCCCGGGTCCTCCAGCGACAGGCACGCCGACGACACCGAGGTCAGCGAAAGGACCGCGGCCGGGAGGTTGGCCGTAGCGATGGAGTCGGATGCGTCGAGCACGCCGGACAGGCAGCTCTGCAGGGAGGAGATGTCGAGCGTCTGCAGGGAGATGGTCTGTGACGCGGAGCTCAGGCTCGCGTTGGTCGCGGTGACGGCGGCGGCGGTCCGGGCCACCGCCTGGCGCCTGGCGTCCCGGGCCCTGGTCGTCGAGGCGAGCTCGGCCGCGGTCGCCCGCTCGGACGACCGGGTCTGGCCCAACTGGTGCTCGGCAATGGCCAGCGAGTGTTGGTCATGATGGAACTGCCACTGCACGGCGACGTCGAAGGCGATGACGGCCAGCAGCACCGAGCCGAGGACGGCGAGCACGACGACCGGCGGGTGGTCGGGGTGGAAGAGGCGCGCCGGTGGCCGGGGGGCGGTCGACCGTTCCTTTTCGACGCCGCTGGGTGGAGGTGCCTCCTCGGCCCGGACCGTCACGGCAGGGACGGATCGGCGGCGAGGCACGTGTGCGACGCACCGGTGATGGTGGCCGAGGCGCCGGCACTGTCTCCCAGCGCGATCTGGTTGAGGGCCTCCTCGACGCTCGAGAGACAGGAGTCGAGATCCGAGATGTTGATCCCCTTGGCGGAGACGTCGGCCTGGGCCGAGGCGAGCTCGCGGCGCTCGGTCCCGAGCTGGGCGGACTCGCCAGCGAGTGCGACGGCGGCGGACCGTGACTGGGCGGTGACTGTCGACAGCTCGGACCGGGTGGCATCCAAGCGGGTGGAGGCGTCGCTCAGTTCGGTCCGCTCCGATCCGAGCGACGCCTCGGTGCTGTGCAGCGTGGACAGCGAGGCGATGCCCGCGCCGACGGCCGCGGCCAGGAGGACTAGGCCAACAGCCAGGGTCGCCAGCCAACCCTTCCACCGGCGGAGGTGCGCCACCAGGGCCTGCCTCGATGTCCGCTCGCCGTGTGTGACCATGTGGGTTCCGTGCCCGGTTCGACGTGGGGATGGGGAAGGCTGCGAGGCCCCGGCCCCGCCACGATGCGGACTGCCGAAGGGCATTGTCACACCAAACGGAAGGGAAGAATCGTCGCGCCGTCGCGCCGTCGCGCCGTCGCGCCGTCGCGCCGTCGCGCCGTCGCGCCGTCGTCGCTCGGCCCGGGCCCGGGCTTCTACTCCTGTCCGGACCCCGCCCGGAGCCGGACGGCCGGGATGAGCGGGCCGTACGACCCGGAGCGCAGACACCCGGTCCACACGCCCAGCCCGTAGGCCACGTCGTCGGCGATGGAGGCGAGGCACCACCGACCGGGATCGAGATCGGGTCGGCGTCTCCACCAGTCCACCGCCGCGGGAGCCAAAGTCAGTCCGGCCGCGATGCAAGCGGCACGCCTGCTTCGCAGGGCAGCCAGTGCGAGGACCGGCGCGGCCAGCATGGTGGAGGCGTGCCCGATGCCGACGGCTGTCCAGCCCGCGCTCTGCGCGCTCCAGCGAAGGGTGAGCGGCAGTGGGATCCCCAGGGGCACGGTCTGGCGCGCCAGTGCAGCAGAGGACGCCACCATCACGGCCAGGGCGGTCCGCGGCCGGCCGGCCAGGGCCGCGACGACCACCGCCGTGGGCGCCGGCCGCAGCTCGACAGGAGCCAACCGGCCCGGGTGCCGTCTGGCCAGCGGGCCCGCGGAGGTCCCGTAGCGGAACCGACGTGCGAGGAGCTCACCCCACGACGAGGGCTCGCGGTGGTGGACGGTCGTCGACGGCACGTAGCGGACACGCCAGCCGGACTCGAGCAGGCGCCAGACCAGGTCCACGTCCTCGCCGACCTGGAGCCCGGGGTCGAACCGGTGGGTCATCGCTGTCCGGCGCACCACCAGGGCCGCCGTCGGCACGTAGCGCACCACCCGACCGGGCCCCACCTCGCTCTCCTCGCCGCCCATGTCCAGTGCGCAATGGCCGTCCGAGAACCGGTCGAGGCCCGAGCGCCGAGCCGGCCGGCCCGACGGGTCCGGACGCACCCGGGGGGCGACCGCCCCTACGCCGGGGTCGGTGAAGAGCCACGCCAGCCGGTCCAACCACTCCTCGGTGACGGTGCAGTCGCTGTCGACGAAGGCCACCAGGTCGGTGTCGACCACGGACAGGGCCTCATTGCGGGCGGCACCGGGGCCACCGCTGGTGGCGCGGGTGATCAATCCGGCCCGGTACCGGTCGCAGACCTCGGCCACGGCCGCCGGATCGGTCGAACCGTCGTCGACCACCATCACGGGGACCCGGGTACCCAGCGAGCGGAGGCACCGCTCGAGCAGGGCGGGGCGGTCGCGGACGGGCACCACCACCGTGACGGTGGGGCCGGCCGCAGGCGCCCTCCCGGACGGGGAGGGCCGCGGATGGGCCATGCCCGCACCCACCAGCCGCCCGGCGAGCCGTCGACCGTCCGAGGTGGCCGGACCACCGGCGAGGACGGCGTCGAGCTGGCCCGCGCCCTCGGCAGTGAGGACGATCAGCCGCCCTGGATGGCCGCCCACCAACACCGTCCCGTCGCGGAAGGAGCGGACCGAAGGGTCGAGGACCAGCCCGAAGCCTTCCGGCAGCGGGGTCACAACGAGAGGCCGCCGTCCACCGGGATGACCGCCCCGGTCAGTGCGCCGCTGTCGGTCCCGGCCAACCACACCAGGGCGGCCGCCACCTCCTCGGGAGCCAGCAGGCGCTTGATCGGCTGCTGGCCGGCGAAGGGGCCCGTTCCGTCGAGCCCGTAGAGGCGGGCGCTCTCGTCCAGCATGGCCGTGGCGGTGGAGCCCGGGCTGACCGCGTTGGCGGTGACCCCGGTGTCGCCGAGCTCGGCGGCCAGCCCGCGGATCAGCCCGGCCACCCCGGCCTTGGCCGCCCCGTAGGCGGCCAGCTCGGGCATGCCCCGCGTGGCGGCGGCCGAGGCCACGGCCAGGAACCGTCCCTGACGGGGGACCGGCCGGCGGAGCAGCGCCGGGATCCCCACCCGGGCTGCGGTGATCGGCCCACCGAGGTCCACCCCCAGCACCGCCCCCAACTGCTCTCCGGGCATCTCCCACAGCGGGACGCCACCGGCGATCACCCCGGCCACGGCCACCATGGCGTCGAGCCCTCCGAACCGGTCCTCGGCCAATGCCACCGCTGCTCCGAGCGCGTCGGGGTCCGTGGTGTCGGCCACGTGGGCGACGACCCGCCCGCCCTCACCGGCTCCGGTCGGCGCGCCCGACGGGCCGCCCGCCGCCGAGGCCACCACGGCGTGCAGCTCCTCCACGGAGCCCAGGGGATAGGGGAGACGCGGATCGTCCGAGGCTCGATCGACCGCCACCACCGACCACCCGGCCGCGGCCAGCCCGCGCACGGTGGCGGCGCCGATCCCCCGGGCTGCCCCGGTCACCACTGCCACTCGACTCATCGGGTCACCTCCATGTTCGGCACTGCTCGACTGTGGGCGGCGAACTCGACCAGGTCGCCGATGGCGGCATCCAGGAGCCGCCGTCCCGTGGCGGCGTCGGCATCGGTGGGATCGCCGAGCACGCCGTTGGGGCTCACCGATCGGACGCCACCGCTGCGGAGGAGCGGAAGCAGGTCGTCGAGGGGCCGGAGGTCGCCGGCCGCGGCCAGTTCGGGACGCACACGGGCGGGGTCGATGGCCAGCATCAACGACGACTCGGTCCCCCCGGCGTGGAGGTCGCCACCCCACGCCGGTGCCCACGCCGCCACGGAGCGGCCCTCGGAGCGCAGTCGCGACACGGCCCGGGCCACCGGCGTCGAGTTGCCGCCGTGGGTGGAGACGAGGATCACCTGGGCGAAGTCGGTGGTTGCCGAGCGGCCCAGCTCGACCAGGACCAGCTCGGTGGCGTCCTGCCCGATGGAGAGGGTCCCGGCGAAGCCCTGGTGCTCGCCGCTCGATCCGTAGGCGAGGGCGGGGGCCACGACCAGGTGGGCGTCGCGTCCTGCAGCCCCCTCGGCGACGGCCTCGGCGATGTCGGTGTCGGTGGTCACCGGCAGGTGGGGCCCGTGCTGCTCGGTCGATCCGACCGGCACGAGGAGGATGTCCCCCGATCCCGTGCGGCGGGCCACCTCGGGCCACGTCATGCGGGCGAACCGGCTCACCGGTCACCCGCCCCCGTAGGCGATCCGGCGACCGGTGGTTCCTCGAGATAGCCGTGCCGGACCAGGAAGTCGAGGAGCGCATCCGCCGCCTCGGCGGCGCCCACCGGCCCGACCACCGTCGGGGGATCGTGGGCCACCAGCGCGCCGGTCAGGGCCAGCAGGCGGATGCGGGGGTCGGGACTCTCCGGGGCGGGCAGCACCCGTGTCCGCGGGGTGAAGACCCTGGTCGCGCCGACCAGCACGGGGCCCGTCCCGCGTCCTGTCCCGGCTGCAGGCCGGGGTGGAAGAGCCGAGGTCGGGATCACGGCGGATTCGGCCGCCAGCACGCCGGAGAGTGGCGCACGGCGAAGCCGGACACCGGCGCCCTCGACCGAGCAGACGGCGGGGAGCGGGACCACGAGCTGCTCGCGCCAGCCGGCATCGAGTCGGCGCTCGGCATCGAGGACGCGGCGGGACGTGCCGTCGGCCGCCCCGGGGGAGAGGGCGACGAGCCCGAGCGCCTGGGCGGCGTGGAGCTCGTGGGCCAGAAACGCCGGCAGGGCACCGGTGCCGCGATCGACCGATCGGTCGCCGCACACCACGAGGTCCGGGGTCCCGAACGGCACCAGCGCCGCGCCGATGGCCCGGGCCAGGCTCTGTTCGTCACCGGCCAGCTCGGCGGCGAACCCGTGGTCGCTCCCGTCGTCGTCCCAGGGGATGCGCAGCACGGATGCGCCCAGGGCCACCGCGTCACGCAGGACCGTCTCGACGGAGCGCGGCCCGGCCGCCACCGCCAGGACGCGGCCCGACCAGGCCTCAGCGATCCGGAGGGCGTGCTCCAACGCCGATGCGTCGGGAGCGGAGAGCCCGACGCCGAGCCGGTCGCGGCGCACGCTTCCGGTCAGCAGGTCCACCTCGGGGCGCAGATCGGTCACCCGGAGGCAGGCCACCACCAGTGGGGCCGTGGGCACGGGGTGCGACATGCTCATCCGTGGTGGAAGACGACGCCGTGGCCGCCGTCGGGGTAGGTCCAGGTGATGGCACCCTCGTGGTTGCAGACCATGTAGCAGGCCCCGCACTCGAAACACTCCTCGTAGTTGAAGAGGATGCCGCCGTCGGACGTGGGTGCGAAGAGGTTGGCCGGGCAGGCCGTGACGCAGCCCCTGGTGGTGCACGACCGGCAGACGTCGGAGTCCACGGTGATGTGCGCCCGCCCGCCGACGCGGAAGTCGACGCTGGCCATGCGCTCCTCGAAGGAGATGCCGCGCCAGGCCAGAGCCTTCGCCGGCGAGGTGTCCCCGCCGAGCGGCAGCGATCCGTCCGCCGCACCGATCCCACCGTCGGCCGCTCCCGGTTCGCTCATCCGAAGATCCTCAGGCCCCGGAGCGTGTCGGCCGCCAGTTCGCGGAGCTTCACCCCGTGCTTGGCCGCGGCGGCCCTGGTGATCCGGAGGCCGCCGGCCTTGGGGGAGGGATTGGTGACGGTGAACATCCCCTCGGCCAGGTCGCACAGGAGGCCCGGGTAGCGCTGCTGGATGCGTTCGGAGAGCACCAGGGCCGGCGCCTTGCGGAGTCGCTTGTGGTCGGCCAGGACGAACTGCTGCTCGAGGTCGGCCCGATAGGAGGCGAGGCCGCGCGCCGAGCAGTCGCCCGCGGTGACGGCCCGGTCGGCGGCCCGGCCTGCGGCGTATCCCGAGCCGATGGCGAAGTTGACCCCTTCGAGCCAGAGCCCGGCGGCCAGGGTCATGGCGGCCGAGTCCCCGGCCACCAGCATGCCGTCGGTGGCCAACGGGGGCATGGTGTCGTATCCGCCCTCGGGGATCAGGTGGGCGGCGTACTCGCGCAGGGTGGCCCCCCGCAGCAACGGCGCGATCGACGGGTGGGCCTTCAGGTCGGCGATCAACTCCTCGGGGCGCACCTTGGCGTCGGACAGGTGGGGGAGGGAGGCCACCACGCCGATGCTCACCGTTTCGGCGTTGGTGTAGAGGAAGCCGCCCCCGGGGATGCCGCGGGTGCACCCGAGGATCTCGATGTCGACCCCTTCGTGGCCCCGCACGCCGAACCGGTCGTTGATCACTTCGGCGGGGAGGTCCAGCACCTCCTTGACCCCCAGGGTGTAGTGCGAGGCCTCGGCGTGGGGCAGGAGCCCGGCCTCCTTGGCCAGGAGGGAGTTCACCCCGTCGCAGGCGATCACCACCGGGGCGTGCAGCTCGGCGCCGTCGCGATCGGTCCGGACGCCGATCACGCGGCCAGCGCCGTCCCGCACCAGCCCGGTGGCGACGGTGGAGGTCACCAATCTGGCCCCCGCCTCGGTGGCCTTGCCCGCCAGCCACGAGTCGAAGTGGGAACGCACCGTGGTCATCCCGTTGTAGGGGGCCACGCCCCACGCATGGGAGCGGTAGTCGATGGCCAGCGACTGGTCCTCGGTCATCATCATGGTCGAGCGGCGCACCACCCACCGTTCCACCGGGACCTCGCTCCACCAGGCGGGGATGATGTCGTCGAGCACCCTGCCGTAGACCACCCCGCCGTAGACGTTCTTCGAGCCGGGGAAGGGTCCGCGCTCCACCATCACCACCGAGCGACCGGCGCGGGCCAGGGCCAGGGCGGCCGACGATCCGGCAGGGCCGGCCCCCACCACCACGGCGTCGAAGTCGGCGGACTCAGCCACGGGCGGCCTCGGTTCGATGGTCGGCGGGAGGGGGACCGCCGCCAGAGGCGGCGGCGGGCACCACCACACCGAGGCGGCGGGCCAGTTCGGCCAGGAGCTCCCGGGCGTCGGTGACCAGACCGAGGTCGGCCATGGCGGTCATCGGCGAGGAGGCGTCGGTGTTCACGCTGACGATATGGCTCGGGGCTCCAAAGCCGCCCACGTGCTGGGCGGCACCCGACACCCCGAAGGCGATGTACAGGTCGGGGTCGATGGTCACCCCGGTGGTGCCGATCTGCCGCTCGTAGCCGATCCAGCCGGCGTCGGTGGCAACCCGGGTGGCCCCGGCGGACCCCCCGAGGGCCGCGGCGACCTGGACCAGGAGGTCGAAGGCGGCAGCGGCGTGGCGGTCGTCGGCGCCCGGCACGAGGCCGGCCCCGCCCGCCAGCACCCGGGTGGCGTCGGCAAGGTCCATGGTGTGGAGGTCGGGTTCGAGGATGGCGACCACCTGCGGATCGAGGATCGTGTCCGGTGGTCCGCCGGCGCGGTTCTGGCTGTCTGCCGGACCGGCCGGGGGCAGGGCCAGCGGGAGGTGCTCGACGAGAGGGGCCGTGGTGGCCGGGGCCACGCTGCGACCGCAGGGGACGAGTGTGACCACGGCCGGGCCGTCGACGTCGACCGGCACCACCACCCGGTCGTCGAGCCGGGACACCGTCGCCCGAACCACGGGCGCCCCGTCCGGGTGGTCATCGGCGACCACCTCGGCCCGGACCGCCCGGGCCACCAGGTGGCGGCCGCCGGCGGCCGCCAGGCGCGGCGCCAGGTCCCGTCCGTCGGGCGACGCCGGCATCACCACCATCGGCACTCCTTCGAGCAGGGGGGACAAGGCGCCCGCGAGTGCGCCCGGCCTGAGCCCGTCCCCGGTGTCGGACCACCACACGTGGCGGGCCCCGGCCAGCGCGGCGGCCCCGACCTGTGCGCCCGAGCCGACCACGACCGCCGCGCCCCCTGCCTCGGCCACCGCCTCGTCGGCACCGTGCGGCAACCTCCCGTCCCGCGCCACCACGACCGCCACTGCAGCCAGGGGCGCCCCACCCGACGCCTGGCCGAGGGTGTCCGGCGTGCTCACAGTGCCACGGCCACTCGATGGCCCTCGACGATGGCGGCGTGGGCCCGCCGCGGCGACAGGCAGTCCCCGACCCGGTGGACGGGGAACGGTGCGGCCCGCAGCTCCCTCCACAACGCGTCGTCCGGCTGCTGGTGCACGGCGCACACCACCCAGTCGCAGCCCCGGTGCCGGTCGGTGCCGGTCGGATGGTGCTGCAGCGTGAGGACGACCGGCCCGTCCCCTCCGCCCTCCTGCCCCTCGGCGTCGGCGTCGGCGTCGGCCACGCCCATCGGGACCAGGTCCACGCTCTGGGTGATGCCCTTGGCGTGGGCTTTGACGTTCCAGGTCTCCAGGTCGAGGGTGATGCCCAGGTCCTGGGCCACCACCATCCCGTTGGTGACGATCTCCACCTCACATCCGCGGTCGGCCAGCAGCTCGGCGGTCGAGGTGGCCTGGTGGAACCCGAGCTCGTCGACGATCACCACCCGCCCCCATGGATGGACGCGTCCTTCGAGGACGTCGCGCACGTCCACCACCCGGCGGTGGTCGCCGGCCCACCACGGTCGGGCGGGTCGGGCGCCGGTGGCCACGACGACGGCATCGGGTCGCTCCGCCCGCACGGCTTCGGCCGTGGCCTCTGTCCCGGTCCGGAGGTCGACGCCCTCGCGCCGGGCGGCCACGATGAGATTGCGGGCGATGTCGAAGAACTCCGCCCGGCTGGGGACCGTGGCCGCCACCAGGGCCTGTCCTCCGAGGCAGTCGTTGCGCTCGAAGAGGACCACCCGGTGGCCGCGCTCTGCGGCGGTCACCGCGGCCTGGAGGCCGCCCGGGCCCCCGCCGACCACCACCACCTTCGAGCGCTTCTCGGGGAAGGGCAACATGGTCGACTCCCGACCGGTCCTCGGGTTCTCGATGCACCCGAGCCAGCGGTTGAGCCCCATCCGGCCCACGCACTCCTGATTGCACGACAGGCAGGTGCGGATGTCGGTGGCGTGCCCCGAGCGGGCCTTGATGGCGAAATCGGGATCCGCGATCTGTCCCCGCACCACCCCGACCAGGTCGCACAGGCCTTCAGCGAGGGCCCGGTCGGCCTGCAGGGGATCCTTGAAGCGGCCGACGCCGACGACGGGGACGCCCACCGCCTCGCGGATGGCACTGGGGATGAACAGGGCATACCCCGGGGGGACCTGCATGCTGGCCTCGATCATGTACAGGGTGGCCGTGGCCACTCCGATCGAGGTGTTGATGTAGTCGACCTGGCCGGTGGCGTCGACCAGACGGGCCACCTCGACCGCCTCCTCGATGCCGGTGCCGCCTTCGATCAGCTCGTCGCCACAGATCCTCACCCCCAGGGCACGATCGCCTCCGATGGCGTCGCGCACCGCGTCGACGATCTCCAGCAGGAGCCGGGCCCGGTTGTGCAAGGAGCCCCCGTAGTGGTCGTCCCTCCTGTTGGTGGCCGGCGAGAGGAAGCCGCGCACGATCGAGGAGTGGGAGCACTGCAGTTCGATGCCGTCGAAGCCACCTGCCATGCAGTGGTCGGCCACGAGGGCGTACCCGTCGATGATCTCCCTGATCTCGTGGGGCTCGACCGCCTTGGGCACCTCACGGAAGAGCGGATCCGGAACGGGGCTGGGTGCCCACACCGGCAGGCGCGAGTAGAGGCCCGAGGCCTGACCGCCGTTGTGGTTGATCTGGGCGAGGATGGGGACGTCATGGGCGTGCACCGCGTCGGTGATCCGCCGGTAGCCGTCGACCACCGCAGGGTTGAAGCCGTGGATGAGCTTCTCGTAGGGCCAGTCGGTCCGATGGGTCGAATGCTCCTCCGTGATGATCAGCCCGGCACCGCCGGCGGCCCGGGCCGCGTAGTAGGCGGCGTGCTGCTCGGTGGGCAGGCCGTCGGCGGCGTAGTTGGTCAGGTGGGCCGAGAAGACGATCCGGTTCTGCACGGTGACCGGCCCGAGACGGAGCGGCGTGAAGAGGTGCCGGTAGCGGGCTCCCGTGCTCATCGGCTCATCCGGCGATCAACGGGCCGTCGCTCCGGCGTCCACCGTCATGGTGAGCCCGGTCACGTAGCGGGATTCGTCAGAGGCCAGGTAGAGCACGGCGTCGCTGACGTCCTCGGGTTCCATCACGTCGACCGGCAGCGAGTTGAGGAACAGGGGCCCGACGTCGGGGCTCGCCTCGATGCGCTCGGTGAGGCCGCCCAGCCCCACCAGCATCGGGGTGTCGACCCCGGTGGGGTGGACGGAATTGACCCGGATGCTGTGGGACGCCAACTCGTTGGCCAGGGTGCGCATCACCCCGACGATTCCGTGCTTGGAGGCCACATAGGGGGCGAGGAACGGCTGCCCCTTGAGGCCGGCGGCCGAGCTGATCAGGATGATCGAGCCCTTGCCGGCCGCCAGCAGGTGAGGGATGGAGGCCACGCAGGTGTTCCACGCGCCGGTCAGGTTGATCCCGATCACCGTGTCCCAGACCGCGGGGTCGACCTCGTCCCAGCGCTGGATGGTGCACACGCCGGCGTTGGCCACTGCGATGTCGAGACGGCCGAGTCGGTCCACGCCCCTGCTGACGGCATGGGCAAGCGCGTCGCGGTCACGCACGTCGACCTGCGCCATCACCGCCCGGGCACCGGCCTCCTCGGCCAGCCGGGCCGTCTCCTCGAGGTCGTCGGGCGAGGCCAGTGGGTAGGCGATGCCGGCGACATCTGAACACACGTCCACCCCGATGATGTCCGCACCTTCACGGGCCAGCCGCACGGCATGGCTGCGGCCCTGGCCCCGGGCAGCACCGGTGATCAGGGCCACCTTGCCGGCGACACGCCCGGTCCGGGTCGTCCGACCCGCGTCGGCGGTCGCGACGCCATCGCGTCCGGCGTCGGCGGTCACGACGCAACCCCCATCGGGACGGGGGAGCCGCCGCCGCCGACACCGGTGGCGATCTCCATGGCTCGACGGCGCCCTTCGAGCACTGCCTCGAGGATGCTGCGCGGGGCGATGCAGTCGCCCGCCCGCGCCACGTCGGGGCGCCGGAGCGGCAGTGCCTCCTCGGGAAGCCGATGGCCGCAGTCGACGAGCACCCCGCACGCCACCCGCCGCCGCTCGCCGGTCCAGACGTCCTCGAGCACGACCCGGCTGCCTTCGACACCGCGCACCAGTGCCCGCAGCTCGCGCCGGACCCCAGCGCGCTGCAGCCGGGTGTTGGCGTCGGCCAGGTCCCCGGTCCGGGACAGGAGGGTGCCGGCGACCTGGTCCTGGGTGACCAGGGAGACGTCGCGTCCCGTGCCGGCCAGCCACTCGGCCACACCGACGCCGATCGGGCCGCCGATCGGGTCGTGCACCACCACCGCACCGGGCGGAAGGCTGTCGGCTCCGCCGGCCAGCAGCCCTGGGGCGTCGACCACTGCGCAGGAGCCGTCCACCGGGAACGCGAGGGGCGCAGCCCGGGAACCCGTGGCCAGCACGACATCGGTTCCGGCGGCCCGGGCGGCATCGAGGTCGGCCGCCGTCACCTCCGTTCCGGTGTCGATGGCGACACCCTGGAGGAGGCACTCGGCGATCAACCACTCGGCCAGTCGGGCCAGGCGCTCGCGGCCGGGACCGACCGCCGCCGTCCGCACCATCCCACCAGCCCGTTCGCCCCGCTCGGCGATGCGGACGCGGTGCCCGCGGGCAGAGAGCACCCGGGCGCACTCGAGGCCGGCGACTCCGGCGCCGACGACCAGGACCTCGACGGACAGCCCGTCGACCCCCTCGGTGGACGGCTCGAGGGTCTCGTGGCCGCTGCGGGGCTCGCCCACGCAGCTCACGATGGGATTGCGGTCATCGCGGACGTGGCAGGCCTGGTTGCACAGGATGCACGGCCGTACCCGGGTGCCGTCGCCCTGCCGGACCAGCCCCACCAGGCGGGGCTCCGCGATCTGGGCCCTGGTCATCTCGACCAGATCACAGACCCCTTCGTCGAGGGCGGCCGCGGCCACGTCCGGGTCGACCACGCTGCCCTGCAGGGCCACAGGCACCCGGCCGGCAGCGGCATCGCGCATCCAGCGGCACAGGGCGACATTGAATGCGGGCGGCGTGTGGGAATCGGGGCGGTAGGCCGACGCCGAGAACGGACCGCCCCGCACCACCACCAAGAGGTCCAGCCGGTCGGCCAGGGCCGCCACCTGCTCGGCCGCGTGCTCAGGGGTCACGCCGGCCCACGGGGCCAGCTCGTCGCAGCACAGGCGGAGGGAGACGATGCGATCGCTTCCGAGGACGCCCCGCACCGCAGCGAGGACCTCCCTGGTGAGCAGCAGCCGGTCGGAGCCGTACGCGTCGGTGCGCAGGTTGGTCACACCGGAGTGGAACTGCCGCAGGAGCGAGTGGGAGCCGGCATCGATCTCGACGCCGTCGAGGTCCGACGCCGCGGCCGAGCGGGCCGATTCCGCGAACCCGTCGACCACGGCGTCGATCTCTGCCTGCCCCATCTGCATGGGCAGCTCGCGACTGACCACGTCCGCCACCGGCGACGGTGCCCACAGTACCGATTGGGAGTAGGCGCTCGAACCTTGCCCGCCACAGTGGCCCAGCCCGGCGAGCACCAGGGTCCCGTGTGGCTGACACGCACCGGCGACGGCGCCCCAGCCCGGTCCGCACGAGGCGGCCAGCGGCGCACGCTCGTAGGGCCAGTCCGACGGGTGCACCGAGGCGGTCTCGGTGACGATGATGCCGGCTCCGCCGGCCGCCCGGGCCTCGTAGTAGGCGACGTGGCGCGCTCCGAGTGAGCGCCCGGCACCCAGATTCGTCTCGTGGGGGCCGAACAGCACCCGAGACGGCGCCGTTCGACCGGCCAGTTCCACGGGATCGACCAGTCCGGCCATGGCTCAGTGCGGCCCGCGGCCGGCGGTGCCGGCAGAGCGGCCGACGGGCCTGGGGCCGGGGCCGGGGCCGGGGCCGCATCCGGCCACGGGGCTTTCGTCGCAGGCCCGGTCGGGTCGACGCGGGAGCAGGGCCACCGCCACCGGGCCGAGGTGACCCGCGACGTCGGGACGGGAATCGCCGAGATCAACGGGATCAACGGGATCGTCACGACCTGCCGCACCGGACCGGCGCCTCGGGCGCAGGGAGTGGTCGAGGGAAGGCCTGGGTACCTCGGAGGTGCCCCGGCGTGCCAGCGCCTCCTCGCCGTGGCCCAACACGCACTCGGGGTCCGGCCCGTCGAGGGGAAGGCCGGTGAAGAACTTGGCGGCCATGCATCCTCCGCGGCAGGCGTCGTACCGCCCGCACGAGCCGCACGCTCCGGCGCTCTGGGGACGGCGCAGTTCGGCGAACAGGTCCGAGCGGCGCCAGACGTCGGTGAACCCGCCTGCACCGCGGACGTTGCCGGCCAGGAACTCGTCGTGGATGGCGAACGGGCAGGCGTAGACGTCGCCGACCGGGTCCACCAGGCACACGACGCGGCCCGCGCCGCACAGGTTCAGTCCCGGGAGCGATGCGCCGTATCCGGCCAGATGGAAGAAGGAGTCGCCGGTCAGGACCTGCTCACCGTGGACGACCAGCCAGTCGTAGAGCTCCCGCTGCTGCTCGGCCGTGGGGTGGAGCTCGTCCCACACCTCCGCCCCGCGCCCGGCGGGGCGGAGGCGGGTGAGTCGGAGCTGGGCCCCGTGGCGATCGGCGAGCTCCTTCAACCCGTCGAGTTGGCCGACGTTGTGACGGGTGACGACCACCGACACCTTGAAGCCGGCGAAGCCGGCATCGGCAAGGCGCCCCATGGCGGTGACGGCGGTGTCGAACGTGCCTTCGCCGCGCACGGCGTCGTTGATCGCCGGGGTGGCACCGTCGAGCGAGATCTGGACGTCGACGTACTCGCTGGATGCCAGCCGTTCGGCGACCGCGGTGGTGATCCGCGAGCCGTTGGTGGAGAACTTCACCCCCACGTGATGCTCGGTGGCGTACTCCACCAGCTCCCAGAAGTCGGAGCGGACGGTGGGCTCGCCGCCCCCGATGTTGACGTAGAAGATCTGCATCCGCTCGAACTCGTCGATGAGCGCCCTGCACTCGTCGGTCGACAACTCGCGCGGGTCGCGGCGACCTGAGCTCGAGAGGCAGTGCACGCAGGCCAGGTTGCAGGCGTAGGTGAGCTCCCAGGTCAGGCAGATCGGAGCCTCCAGGCCACGTTCGAACCGTTCGACCAGCCGTCCGACAGGAGCACGCTGGCGCTGCAGCGACCCCTCTGCCCCCGCCGGTGTCGCCCCGGCCCCCGCGGATCCGCCGGCCACCAGGGTCATGAGGCGGCCTGTTCGCGGATGATCCCGGAGTCGGCCAGGTCGGCCAGCGCCCGCGTGTAGGCCTCGAGCTCGGTGGGTGCCACCCCCGCGGCCCGGCAAGCCTCGTATCCGGACGGTTGGTCCGCCAGCGACTCGACCACGGTCAGCAGGGTCCTGCTCTTCAGGAAGGAGAGCCGGCGGGTGCCGAAGTGGTAGGCCAGGGCCCCGAAGGACTCGGGCCGCAGCGACACCTGCGGGTGCAGCGCCCAGGCCCGCGTGGCGTCGAAGGTCGGCGACCCGGAGACGGGCGGTGTGGGAGGCAAGGGGGCTCGATCCGTCGGCGGTTGCGCGTCCGGCGGGTCTAGTAGACGCCGCACATGCCGTCGATGGACACGTCCTCGACGAGCAGGTCCTCTGCAACGAGGGGCGCCGTGCCATCGGTGGCCGCGCCGTCGGATGACACCTCTTGGTCTTCGGTCGGGGTCGGTGAGCCGTGGTCGACGGCGATCGGGGCGGCGTCGGCCCGGGTGCTGGTGACGGTCATGGGACCTCCGGTGATCGGCCGGCCGGGGCCGGGCGGTGAACAATGACTTTGAATTTATAGCACTCGATGCCAAAATGGAAGTCTCATGACCCTGAAGGCGACCGGCAAGGCCCGAGGCCCCAGCGAACGGGCCACCGGCCCGAACGAGGTGGCGCGTGGCCGACGTCCGAGCACGTCGCGCGAGGACGTGGCCCGGGCGGCGCTCGATCTGTTCAGCAGGCAGGGGTACGACGAGACCACCGTCGACGAGATCGCGGCCGCAGTAGGCGTCAGCCGTCGCACCTTCTTCCGGTACTACGAGTCGAAGCGCGACGTGGTGTGGGGGGAGTTCGACTCCGAGCTCGTCCGACTCGACGATCGCCTGAACGAAGCGCCCGGTGCCGAGCCGATGATGGATGTCCTGCGCCGCGCCGTCGTGGCCACCAACCGGTTCGGCGCCGGCGAGCTCGACGAGCTACGGATCCGGATGGGCCTGATCAGCTCGGTTCCCGACCTGGTGGCCCACTCGGCGGTCCGTTACGAGGAGTGGTGCGACGTGGTCGCCCGCTTCGTCGCCCGGCGCATCGGAGCCGCTCCTGGCGACCTGGGGCCCCAGACGGTGGCCCGGGCGGCCCTGGGCGCGGCCATGGCGGCCTTCGCCTGTTGGGCTCGCCACGACGCCGACGACCTGACCGGGGAGGTGGACCGGGCGTTCCGCCTGTTGGCCACCGGCTTCGACGAGAACCGCCTGCGGGTGGAGCAGGCCTGAGGGGCGTCCGGGCACAGGCTCGACGCGGTCGGGCCCGAAGCGCGATGCTGGGCCGAGAGACGTTCGGCGCTCCGGGGCGCCGTCACTAGGGGAGGACCACATGAAGATCCGTGCCGTTGTCTGCACCGGGCTCAACGAGCCGTGGAAGGTCGAGGAGCTCGATGTCGACGAGCCCCATGCGCACGAGGTGCGGGTGCAGATGGCCTATGCGGGCATGTGCCACTCCGACGAGCACCTCCGCAACGGAGACATCAGCGCGCCGGCCGAGGTCCTCGAGATGTTCGGCGTGAAGTCGTTGTTTCCCGCCGTCGGGGGCCACGAGGGTGCGGGCATCGTGGTGGAGGTCGGGCCGGATGTCGATTCGCTGGCCGTGGGCGACCACGTGGCCGCATCGTTCATCCCGTCGTGCGGTCGTTGCTTCTGGTGTGCCTCTGGGCGCCAGCACCTGTGCGACCTGGGCATGTCCACCCTGGCCGGTCCGATGATCAGCGACGGGACCTGGCGCCACCACCTGAACGGCCAGAACGTGAACCGCATGACCCAGTTAGGCACGTTCTCCGAGTTCATGGTGGTCAACGAGGCGTCGCTGGTGAAGATCGACCCGGGCGCATCGCTCAAGGCCGCCGCCCTGATCAGCTGCGGCATCTCCACCGGCTTCGGCTCCGCGGTGGACCGGGCCAAGGTGAGGCCCGGCGAGACGGTGGTGGTCATCGGCTGCGGCGGCGTCGGTTCCGGTGCCATCCAGGGAGCCCGCCTGGCCGGCGCCCGCCAGATCATCGCCGTCGACCCCCTGCCGTTCAAGGTGGAGAAGGCCAAGCTGATCGGGGCCACCCACGGGGCCGCGTCGATCCTCGAGGCCAACCTGATCCTCCCCGAGCTCACCGAGGGCCGCATGGCCGACGCGGTGATCATGACGCCAGGCGTGCTGACCGGCGACCTGATCGCGCCGGCCCTGGCGCTGGCCTCCAAGGACGGCCGGGTGGTGACGACGGCGATCGCCCCGTTCAACCAGGAACAGGTCAGCCTCAACCTGTTCAACTTCGCCATGTTCAACCAGTCACTGCTGGGCACGGTGTTCGGCTCGGTCAGCCCGAGGGTCCAGATCCCCAACCTGCTCCGCCTCTACGAGGCGGGCCTCCTCGAGGTGGACAAGCTGATCACCCAGGAGTACACCCTCGACGAGGTGCAGAGCGGGTACGACGACCTGCACGCCGGGACCAACATCCGCGGCCTGGTGAAGTTCGACGTCTGATCGGACGGGCGGACCCGGCCCCGGAGTTCGGCGCCGGGTCCAGCGGCGGCCCCCCGTTACTACGTTCTCGTTGATGCGCCGAGGGGTCGCCGTACTCGTCACACTGTGCTGTGCGGTCGTGCTGGCCGCCTGCGGTGCGTCGAGTGCCTCGGGTACCGCCTCCTCCTCGGCACCGAAGGGTGCCGCGCCGGCCACCTACGAGGTGGCCGGCGATCCGCTGACCATCCGCACGCCGGATGGCGTGGTGCACGGGGAGGCGTCGGATGACACCCGGAACTTCCTCGGCATGCCGTTTGCCCGATCGCCGGTGGGCACACTCCGATGGCAGGCGCCACAGCCGGTGACCCCGTGGACGACCACGCTGGATGCCACCACCATGGGTAGCGAGTGTCCCCAGATCGTGCCGGTCGTCAACCTCTACACCGGCAACGAGAACTGCCTGTACCTCAACGTGTACGCGCCGAAGACGACGCCGGCGACGCCTCGTCCGGTCATGGTCTGGATCTACGGGGGCGGGTTCACGGTCGGCAGTGCCGGCGACGACAACGTGGCGAACTTCGCCGCCGACAACGATGTCATCTCGGTCAGCTTCAACTACCGGCTCGGGCCGCTGGGGTTCCTCGCCCTTCCGGCATTGGCAGCAGAGGATCCCCACCACTCGACCGGCGACCTCGGGCTCCTGGACCAGCAGGCCGCACTGCGGTGGGTGCGGGCCAACATCGCGTCGTTCGGTGGGGATCCCCACAACGTGACCATCTTCGGGGAGTCGGCCGGGGGCATCAGCACGTGCGCACAGCTGGTGTCACCGGGTTCGGCGGGTCTCTTCCAGAAGGGGATCACCGAGAGCGGCCCGTGCACCCTCCCCACAGAGCCCCTGTCCACCGCCGAGTCCGAAGGGGCGCAGCTGGCCGCCAAGCTGGGCTGCCCGGCGGATTCGGCCCTGCTGGACTGCATGCGCTCCATGCCGGCGCAGCAGGTGATCGAGGCGATGCCACCTGATCCTTCGTTCCTGTTCGGGGACGGGGCCTACTGGGGCCCGGTGGCCGACGGGGTCACCTTGCCCACCGATCCGACGGCGGCCCTGGAGGCCGGACACTTCCACCATGTCCCGCTGATCATCGGGGCCAACCGCGACGAAGGCCGGCTGTTCGTCGCGCTCCACTACAACGTGGTCGGCAACCCCCTCACCGATGTGCAGTGGGCCTCGGCCGTGGACGAGTACTTCGGGTCGGTGGTCGGGGCCAAGGTGCAACGTGAGTACCCGCTCGCCGACTTCCCCGACGCCGGGGCGGCCCTGGGCCAAGCCGTGGGGGATGCCGTGCTGGCCTGCCCGGCCGTCGACAGCGCGGCCATCCTCCAGAAGGACGTGCCCGTCTACGAGTACGAGTACGACCAGGTGCCCAACCCGTTCGTCCTCCCCACCCCGGGCATCGACCTCGGCGCCTTCCACTCCTCCGAGCTGCCCTATGTGTTCGACGGCCCGGTCGAGTCGAGCGGGCCTTTCACCTTCACCCCGGCCCAGCAACAGTTGGCCAGGACGGTGGGCGGCGCGTGGGCACGCTTCGCCACCACCGGCAGCCCGTCGGGCGGGGGGCTCACCTGGCCCCGACTGACCACTCCTGCGGGAAGCTACCTGTCGCTCGACACGCCGGTGGCGGTCAAGACGGCGATGAAACGGCACCTGTGCCACTTCTGGGCCGGAACCGGGTGGTCGGTGGCGAACCGAGTGCAGTAGCCGACCAAGCCACCTGTCTCCGGGGCATGCGGCGGACCGACGAGGCGCCCCGACTTCCGAGGCGGGCTCCTGCGCCGGCGTGGACACACGCGAAAACGCCCGTCCCACGAACTGACGGGGATCGGGCGTCTTACTTAACTTGTACTCCGAGAACGGATCGCTGCGGGGAAATGGCACCCATACAAGCCACCTGGCTCCTCAGCCGTTGCAACGCTCCCACTTCGAGCTGCTTGCCTTTGCTTTACCTGGGCCTACCGGGATCTCTCCCGTACAATCCTCTGCCACCCGTTCTCAGGATGGGCCCTCTTGCCTACATCGCATAAGCGCCTCCTTCGGGACCCTCCTGGATCCCTCACCATCATTGTAAACCTCAGGCGTCGCAATGATTAGGGGCGAAAGACCCAATTCCCCAGTCGGGCGCTGCCTCAGGACCACGGAGCCTCGGGATCAGGACAGACGAGGGCAGGGCGTCGATGTTCGAGGGGAATGCCGCGGCGCGTCATCTCTTCGAGCACGTCGGACGGGATCGACCGGCATCCGCACACCGTGGCATGCTCGACGTGCCAGGTGACGCGATCGTCGAGCGAGGCACCACTTCCCAGGCGGTGCCGCTGGTGCCAGTCCCTGTTCACTTCAGATGCTGCACCCGGGCGCGGTCGATGTGCCTCTGTCGCGACCGCGCGATCAGCCACTCACTGGAGCGAGCCAGTTGACGCTCGACCGGAGCGTGGTGCCTGCCGGCCGGACCGTCGGTCAGTGTCCCGCAACGCCGGCAGACCGACATCCGCCCGTTCGTCTCCGGAGCGTGGTCCTCGTCGAGCCGGGTACCCACTTGCGATACTTCTTGCGATACTTCGGCCGATACCATGATCCTCCGATCGCCCGGCGCACCCACTACGGTCCTGCGCCGGGCCGGAAGGACTTCAACGGACCCGAGATGGGCGAGATCGTCCTTCGCTCCACCCTATGCCCCCGCCTGTGCCCCTGCATGACGCCGGGCGCCGGGGCCCAGGATCGCGCGTTCCGCCGACCTGTCTCCCCGGGAGCCACATCCCGGTTCGACCCCGGTACGCTGGCGGCACCGCAGCACCGCTGATCGGCTGGATGAATCGCAGCCGAATGGACGGGCAATGGATGGGAGAGTGACCGTGGCGTTCGACCTTGCCGCCCTATTGGCAGATCACCAGGGCGAGAGCTTCGAACTGCACACCCGCTTCATGAACCCGCAGCTGGTCAGGGTGTTGACCACGCTGGGGTTCGATCGGAACTACGTCCGCGCCGAGGGCTCGTACCTGATCGACGACCACGGTGACCGGTACCTCGACTTCCTGTCCGGCTTCGGGGTCTTCGCCCTCGGCCGGAGCCACCCGGTGATCAAGGACGCGCTCCACCAGGCGCTGGATGCCGATCTGCCCAATCTCGCCCAATTGGACTGCGCGCTGCTTCCCGGTCTGCTGGCCGAAGCGCTGGTGGGGCGGGCCCCGGCCGGCATCGAGCGGGTCTTCTTCGCCAACTCGGGGGCCGAGACGGTGGAGACGGCCATCAAGTTCGCGCGGTGCGCCACCAAGCGCGATCGGATCCTCTACTGCGACCACGCCTTCCACGGCCTGACCAACGGAGCGCTCTCCCTCAACGGGGGAAAGGAGTTCCGAAAGGGCTTCGGCCCGCTGCTTCCCGACTGCCACCCGGTGCCCTTCGGGGACATCGAGGCTCTCGACCGGGAGCTGAAGCGGGGCGACGTCGCCGCCTTCGTGGTCGAGCCGATCCAGGGCAAGGGGGTCTACCTGGCCTCCGAGTCCTACTGGGGGGCAGTCCAAGCCGCGTGCCGGCGACAGGGCACCCTCCTGGTCATCGACGAGGTGCAGACCGGCATGGGGCGGACCGGGCGCTTCTTCTGCCACCAGCACTGGGGCCTCGAGCCCGACATCATCACCCTGTCCAAGGCCCTGTCCGGCGGGTACGTGCCGGTGGGCGCCGTACTCACCACCTCCGCCGTCTTCGACGCGGTCTACAGCTCGATGGACCGGGCGGTGGTCCACTCCTCCACCTTCTCCAAGAACCAGCTGGCCATGGTGGCCGGCCTGGCCACGCTGCAGGTCATCGACGACGAGGACATCGTGGCCCGGGCCGCTCGCAATGGGGCCAGGCTCATGGAGGCGCTCCAACCGCTGGTCGACAGGTACGAGCTCCTCCACGAGGTGAGGGGAATGGGCCTCATGATCGGACTGGTCTTCGGCGCGCCGGAGGCGCGTGGCTCGCGTGCCCGGTTCAAGATGATGGAGCTGGCCCGCAAAGGGCTCTTCTCGCAATTGATCGTGGTGCCCCTGTTCCACCGCCATCGGATCCTGACCCAGGTTGCCGCCGACAACGTCAACATCATCAAGCTGCTGCCCCCGTTGATCATCGGCGACGAGGAGATCGGCCACTTCGTCGCTGCCCTCGATGACGTCCTCGGCGACGCGCATCGCAACTCCGGGCTGCTGGTCGAGGTCGGGGCGACGATGGCGCGCAACTCGTTGCGACGCGGTCACCGACGCCCGGCGACCCACGAGCGCGGCGCGGTCGGCTCGTGACCGAGGGACGCGAGCAGTTCGCCTGGGCCGCGGACGACCGGGTGCTGGTGACCGGCGCTGCCGGGTTCATCGGGTCGGCGGTGGCCCGCGAGCTGTGCGCGCGGGGTGCCCATGTGGTGGCCATGGTCGAACCGGGGGGAGACACCGCCAACCTCGACGGTGTGGACGTCGAGGTGGTCGTGGCCGACCTCCTCGATGCCGCCGCGGTGGACGAGGCGATCGACGGGAGCCGGTCGGTCTTCCACATCGCCGCGCTGTATCGTTTCTGGGCGCCCGATCCGGCCGCCTTCTATGCCGTCAACGTGACAGGGACCAAGCACGTCCTCGACGCGGCTCGCAGGGCCGGTTGCGAGCGGGTGGTCTACACCTCGACCGTGGGCACCCTGGGACTCACCGGTGCCTCCACCGTCGAGCCTGTCGACGAGACCTCCCATGCGCACGTCGACCACCTCTTCGGGTTGTACAAACAGTCCAAGTACGTCGCTGAGCACGAGGTGCTGCGAGCTGCCGCCGAGGGGATGCCGGTGGTGCTGGTGCAACCGACCACCCCGGTGGGGCCACGCGACCGCGGGCCGACCCCCACCGGAAAGACGGTCCTCGACTTCCTCAACGGGCGGTTCCCCGGATATGTGGACACCACGCTCAACATCGTCGACGTCGAGGACGTCGCCCACGGGCATGTCCTTGCCGCTGAGCTGGGGCAGATCGGACGCAGCTACATCCTGGGTGGTGAGAACCTCCTGCTGCGCGACGTATTGGCGACGCTGGCCGAGGTGACGGGCCTGCCGGCGCCCACCCGACGATTCCCGAGCAGTCTGGCCCTGGCCGCCGCCCACGTGTCCGATCTGGTCGAGGGCCGGATCCTCGGGAGGGAGCCGTCGGTGCCGTTGGAAGCGGCACGGATGTCGACGACCCACATGTCCTTCGACGACCGGAGGGCCCGGTCCGAACTGGGGTACACCTCGCGCCCAGCCAGGGAGGCGCTCGAGCGGGCGGCCCGGTGGTTCGTCGACGCCGACCGGGTGCGACCCGATCGTGCCGCCCGGATCCGGTGGGGGTCATGAAGCAGCCCGGGGACACCCGATGCGCGTCGTGATCGGGTCGGACCACGCCGGCTTCGTGCTCAAAGGCGCGCTGGCCGGCCACCTCCGCGCCGTCGGCCACCAGGTCGAGGACATCGGGACCTTTTCGACGGAACCGGTCGACTACCCGCCGATCTGCGCAGATGTGGCCCGCCGGGTGGTGCGGGGTGAGGGTGACATGGGGATCGTCGTCGGCGGGAGCGGGCAGGGGGAGGCGATCGCCGCCAACAAGGTCCATGGGGTCAGGGCCGCCCTCTGCCACGACGAGTACACCTCACGCATGGCCCGACGGCACAACGACGCCAACGTGCTGTCGCTGGGTGCGCGGGTGGTGGCCACCGAGCTGGCACTCGACATCCTCGACGTGTTCCTCTCCACCCCTTTCGACGGTGGGCGGCACGTCGCCCGCATCGAGGAGTTGGCGGAAATCGAAGCCGAGGAGTCGGCTCAGGGCTCCGGCCCCTCGTCGTTGCCGACGTGACGACGGCGCTCGTGGCGGGGGGCAGCGGGCACGCCGGCGTCATGCGCTACGTGGCGGATGCGGTAGTGCCCTGCGACGAAGGAGGGCGGGTCCTCCGGCCGGGTACCGTGGAGGTGTCCGGCGGCGTCATCACCGCGGTGGGCCCGGTGGACGGCGGGGCACCGGATGCAACGGACGTGCAGGAGGTCCGCGTGCACGGAGCACTGCTGCCCGGTCTGGTCAACGTGCACTGCCATTCGCCGATGACCCTCTTCCGCGGATCCGGCGAGAACCTGTCGCTGCACCATTGGCTGAACGACGTGTTGTGGCCGCGTGAGGCCAACCTCACCGAGGAGGACGTGTACTGGGGGATGACCCTGGCGGCCGCCGAGCTGCTGTGCTTCGGGGTCACCACCACCTGCGAGGCCTACTTCTTCGAGGACGCGCTGGCTGACGCCGTGCTCGCCGCCGGCTCGCGCGCGGTGATCACCCCGGGAGTGCTGCAGCTACCCGGCAAGACCTCACCGGCGGACACGGCCTCCGGTGAGGACTGGTGGGACACCCGCACCGCGGAGATCGTCGACTTCCACGCTCGGCGCCACGGGGAGGACGACCGCATCGAGGTCGGGTTCGCCCCGCACGCCGCCTACACCGTGCCGGTGCCGGTACTGGCCGACGTAGCCGGGGAGGCCCGTCGGCTCGACGCCCTCTTCCATATCCACCTGGCCGAGACCGAGGAGGAGGGTATCCGCTTCGCCGCCGAGCACGGGGACTCGGTGCCCGTCGTCCTGGCGGAGGCGGGCGTGTTCGGCGGCCGGGTGCTGGCCGCCCACAGCATCTGGCTGTCCGCCGAGGACCTGGCCGTCTACCGCTCCCACGACATAGCCGTCGCCCACTGCCCCCAGAGCAACGCCAAACTGGCGTCGGGGGTGGCGCCCCTGGTCGAGCTCCTGGCCCAGGGCACCCGGGTGGGATTGGGGACCGACGGGCCGGCCTCCAACAACGATCTCGACCTGTGGGAGGAGATGCGGCTGGCCGCCATGCTCGCCCGGATCAGGGAGAGGGACGCCGCCGCCCTCCCCGCTGCGACCGCCCTCGATCTCGCCACCAGGGGGGCAGGCCTCGCACTCGGCCGACCCGATCTCGGTGTGCTGGCGGTGGGAGCCAGGGCCGACATGCTGGCCGTGACCCTCGACGACCCGGCGTTCGTCCCCCTGCTCGAAGATGCCCAGTTGATCGAGCATCTGGTCTGGTCGGCCTCGAGCCGCCTGGTCACCGACGTCTGGGTGGGAGGGCGTCAGGTGGTCGAGGCCGGGCGGTGCCTCACCGTCGATGTCGACGAGGCCCGCCATCAGGTGGAAGCCCGTGCCCACCGGCTCGAGCGGGCGGGCGGCTGAGGGCTCTCGGTGGGACCCGGTGCGGGCCTATGTGGTGGTCGCCGGCCACGGCCCCTCGCCGGGGCTCACCGTGTCGCCGGGTAGGCCGCCATGCCGGCGAAGCTGCTCTCCACCCCGGCCTGCGCCTCGGGTGTCCGGAACATCTCGGGGACGTGGTCTGGCGGGCGACCGTCTCGGTCCGGCCGTCGCCCAGGTCGGTGAAGGTGGGCTCTCTCCGGTCGTGGTCACATCTGCTCGGCGTAGCGGGCCACCCCGTCGGCGAAGCGGGCGATCAAGGCACGCATCACGGCCACCAGCAGGCGACCGGTGCCGGGGATCTTGTCGTCGAAGGTGCCCTCCCAGGTGATCAGTGTGCCGGAACCGTCGGCCACCAGGGTGACGTCGGCCCGGTAGTGGCGGACCGGGAACCCCGAGAGGATCGAGTAGGCGAGATGGTGGGGCGGGTCCCAGGCCACGACCTCCTCCCGCGAGCCGACGCCCATCCGGGTGAAGCGCCGCACGGCACCCACGCCGTCGGGCTCCGGGCTCCCGGAGCGCTCCAGGTCGGTGCGGGTGAGGAACGACCACTCCTTCCATCGCCGGGCCTCACCGAGCAGCGGCCACACCTGGTCGACCGGAGCCGAGGAACGGGCCTGGACCCGGTACGACCGCCGTCCGGTCGGACCCGGGCCAGAGGGGCCGACCGACCCCCTGCTGCCCCGTTCGGACGTCATGCCTCGACGTGGGCCTTCAGCGCCTCGAGGGACTGCTGGTAGACGGAGGTCATGAAATCGGCAATCTCGTCGGGGACGGCGTCGACCAGCCAGGTCACGTGGCTGGTCCCCCCGGTCGGTGTCACGGTGATGACCGCTTCGTGGCGCTCGACGGGCGCGCCGTCGATGACCGAATAGGTCAGCACCCGCCCATCGTCGTCCTTGGACACCAGCCGCTCGGTGATGGTCATCCCCATGGTCTCGAGGATCCGGCTCTCACCTTCCACCCGGCAGGTCTCGATGCCGGTCATCCATCCCGCGATGCCGCCGAAGTCGCCGACGACCGCCCACACGTCGTCCGCCGAACGGTCGATGTCGATCTCTGCCGTGCCTGTTCCCATGGTGCTCCCTGTGTTCGCCGGGCTCTGAGGGCCACCGGTGCCTGCGTGCGGCTTCTGGTGCCGACCAGATGGTAGGCGGTACCGGTCCGCTGCTCCACCGGTAGCGTCGCGGGACATGATCGACCTGTCGTCCAGCACCGACGAGGCGCCGGCGCTGTTCGTTGCCGACGGCGACCACTTCGTTCCGACCCACCGCTCCCGGGGGCCGTGGTCACCGACCTCGCTGCACGGGGGCTCCGTCGCCGCCCTCGTCACCCGCGGCATCGAGGAGCACGCCGGAGCGGACGAGCTCCAACTCGTTCGGGTCACGGTGGAGCTCCTCCGCCCGGTGCCGCTGGCCCCGCTCTCGGTGCGGTGCTCGCTGGCGAGGCCTGGCCGGAAGGTGCAGTTGATCGACGCGGTGGTCGAGGCCGGCGGTGTGGAGGTCGCCTGGGCGCGGGCACTGCGCATCCGGAAGAGCCCCGACGAACAGCTCGCGGTGCCCTCGGTTCCCGAGGACGACGCACCGGCACCTCCCGGCTACGGCGTCCTCCTCTCCACCGGGGTCGAGGGCTACCGCGCCCTGCACAACGAGGGCATGGAGCTGCGGTTCGTGAAGGGCCGCTTCGGTGAGCGGGGGCCGGCGACGGCATGGTTCCGGCTTCGGTACCCGGTGGTCCTGGGCGAGGAGCCGTCCCCGTGGCAGCGGGCGGTGGCGGCAGCCGACTTCGGCAACGGGGTCGGAGCGGAGCTCGACTTCGGGTCGAGCCTCTTCATCAACCCCGACCTCACCGTCTCGATCCACCGCCCGCCGGTGGGGGAGTGGGTGTGCCTCTCGTCCCGGACCCGTTTCGGCACTCCGGGCATCGGTGCCACCGAGTCCGAGTTGTGGGACGAGCACGGCCGCATCGGCCGTGCCGTCCAGAACCTGCTGGTCGAGTTGACCACGTGATGCCGCGGGAGATCGGTGCCGACGGTGACCCGTCTGTCGCCGGGCTGCTGGAGGCCCTGGCCGCCGACGATCACCCGGGACTTCGCTTCGGGGACCAGGTGTGGAGCTGGCGCCAGGTCGTGTCGGCCGGCGCCGTCCGGGCCTCGCTGCTCCGGTCGATGGGCGGCGCCGGGGCGCCCCACGTCGGCGTCCTGCTCGGCAATGTGCCCGAGTACCTCTTCTGGCTGGGAGCGGCGGCCCTGGCCGGCGCCGTCGTGGTGGGCATCAACCCGACCCGGAGGGGTGACGAGCTGGCCGGTGACATCCTCCGCACCGACTGCCGGCTCATCGTGACGGATGCAGAGGGAGCGCAACTGCTCGACGGTCTCTGCTTCGGCGTGGCGGCGGACCGGGTCCTCAGGATCGACGGTGCGGCCTACCTGCACCTGCTGGAACAGCACCAGGCCGCCGACCCGCACGCCATCGTGGCCGACGCAGACCCCGTCCCCGCGGACCTGTTCCTGTTGCTGTTCACCTCGGGGACCACCGGCACACCGAAGGCGGTCCGCTGCACGCAGGGACGGCTGGCCTCCATCGGCATGCGCTCCGCGGCGGCGTACGGCTTCGAGCGGGACGACGTGGCCTACTGCACCATGCCGTTGTTCCACGGCAATGCGTTGATGGCGCTGTGGGCCCCCTCCCTGGTGGTCGGGGCCACCGTGGCGCTGGCCCGGCGGTTCAGCGCGTCGGGCTTCCTCGGTGACGTCCGTCGGCACGGGGCGACCACGTTCACCTATGTGGGCAAGGCGCTGGCGTACATCCTGGACACACCGCCGTCGGCCCGCGATGCCACCACCACCCTGAGGCGCGGCTTCGGGACCGAGGCCTCGGTGGCCGATCTTGCGGCGTTCGAGGAGCGTTTCGGCTGCGTGCTGACCGAGGGGTACGGCTCCAGCGAGGGGGGAGTGGCCATCACCCGGGGCCCCGACACCCCGGTCGGCTCGCTCGGCCGGCCGATCGGCGACGTGGCCATCGTCGATCCCGGGACACTGGAGGAGTGCCCGCCCGCCCACCTCGACGATGCCGGACGCCTGGTCGACGGCGATGCCGTCGTCGGTGAGATCGTGAACCGCTCGGGAATCGGCCGGTTCGAGGGGTACTACGGCAACGACGGGGCCACCGCCGAGCGGACCCGGCACGGGTGGTACTGGACCGGCGACCTCGCCTATCGCGACGAGGCCGGCTTCTTCTACTTCGCCGGCCGCCGTGGGGACTGGATGCGGGTGGATTCGGAGAACCTGGCCGCCGGCCCCATCGAGCGGGTGCTGGTGCGCTTCGGAGATGCGGCAGCGGTGGCGGTGTACGCGGTTCCCGACCCCCGTTCGGGGGATCAGGTGATGGCAGCCGTCGAGCTGTTGCCGGGCCGCCGGTTCGACCCCCGGTCCTTCGCGCTCTTCCTGGCCTCACAGCCCGATCTGGGCACCAAGTGGCCGCCGGCGTTCGTCCGCGTCACCGGCGCCCTGCCCCAGACGGCGAGCGGCAAGGTGACCAAGGAGCCGCTCCGCCGGGCGGGATGGTGGCGGGGGGACGAGCCCGTCTTCCGTCGGGTCGGTCCGACCTTCGGCTACCTCCTCCTGGACGAGGACGCCCGCAATGGGCTCCGAGCCGAGTTCGGCCGGCACGGCCGTGAGGGACTCATCGATGGGTGACCCCGACGATGGGTGAGTGGTGGGGTCGGCAGGGAGCGCTCCTCGCCCGCCTGTGGGGGCGCATCCGGGAGCGGGTCAAGGCGATGGTCGATCGCATCGACGCGCTCCAACAGCGGCACTGGGCTGGCGCAGTGCCGAGTGCGGTGGTCCGCAAGTACTCCGACGATCAGGCGGGACGCCTGGCCGGCCAGATCTCCCACTCCGCCTTCCTCGCCGTGTTCCCCATGCTGCTGGTGCTCCTCACTCTGGTGGGGATCTTCCTGCACGGTCACCCATCGGTGCAGAACGAGATCATCGACTCGGCGCTCCGGCAGTTCCCCGTGCTCGGTCCCGACCTGCGCCAGAACGTGCACCAGCTTTCCACGGAAAACGTCGTGGCCCTGGTGGTCGGACTGGTGTGGCTGCTGTACGGGAGCATGCGTCTCAGCCGGAGCTCGCAGGTGATGATGGCCGTGGTGTGGGGTGTCGACCGTGACGAGCTCCCCGACTTCTGGCACTGGATCCCGCGTGCCGCCGGGTTCCTGGTCATCCTGGGGATCGGGTTCCTCGGGGGCGGGGCCCTGGCCGGCCTCGGGGCCTTCGGTCAGCTGGGCAGCTTCTCGGCCTGGATCGGCCTGGCCCTCTCGCTGGTCGTCAACATCGCCATGTACTGGTGCGCCTTCGCCATCCTGGTGCGGTTGCCCGAGGACGCCGGCCGCCTGTGGCCTGGTGCCGTCTTCGGGGGAGTGGGCTGGACACTGCTGCAGTTCGCCGGCGCCCAGCTGGTGAGCCATCAGCTCCGGCACCTGTCCAACCTGTACGGGACGTTCGCCACGGTGCTCGGGCTGATCTGGTGGATCGCCCTCGGCGCCATGGTGACCGTCTATGCCGCCGAGTTCGACGTGGTGCTGGCCCGGCACCTGTGGCCCCGCTCGTTCCGCCGCGCCCGGAACCGTCGGGGCCGCGTCGATGGCCTTCTCGACGGAGGCAGCGACAGCGGCGGCCGGGGAGACCGGACGGCCGGTGACGGGGGCAGCGGTGCAGGGGAGGTCGCCACTCCGACCCCGGCCGCGACCACGACCGCCCGGGGAGGGAACAGCTAGCGGCCGGCCCCGCTCAGCGCTCGGCGGCCGTGGGAACGCCGGCGGGAGCCCTGCCGTCGCCGGACGCCGCCGTGGCAACCGCCGACGCGGGGGCCGTTGAAGGGTGGCCCGGGATGATCAGGGCCAGGAACCCGCCGGCCAGGGCGATGGCCGAGGCGATGAGGAAGCCGTGCGCGTAGGCGCTGGTCATGGCGGCCCGCTGGAGCTCCGGAGTCACCGCCTTCCCGTGCAGCAGCGAGGTGATACGGGAGGCGGCCACGGTGGACAGGACGGCCAACCCCACCGACGCCCCGATCTGCCTGCTGCTGTTGACCAGGCCCGACGCCAGGCCGGCCTCCTCCCGGCGGACGCCGCCGGTGGCGGACAGGGCGATCGGGGTGAAGGCCAGCCCCATGCCGAAGGTGCTGAGGATCCCCCCGATACAGACGCCGGGCCAGTAGCCGTCCCCGATCTGGATGAGCGACAACCAGTAGAGGCCGCCGGCGGCGAGGAGGGAGCCGACGATCAGGACGTTGCGTGGGCCGAGTCTCGGGGCGAGGCGGCCGCTGATGGTGGCCCCGATGGCGATGGCCGCGGTCTGCGGCAGGAAGCTGATGCCGGTGAGCACCGGGTCGAAGCCGAGCACCTGCTGGAGGTAGAGCGAGAGGAAGAACCACATGGAGAACATGGAGGCCCCGAAGCAGAACATGACCAGGTCGGCCCCGGTCACCGAGCGGGATCGGAACAGGCGGAGGGGAACCAGGGGATGGTCGGCCAGCTTCGCCTCGATCAGTACGAACGCTCCGAGCAGGAGGGCGGCAACGGACAGGGCCAGGACGGTCGACCGCGACCCCCATGCCACTTCGTCGGTGTGGACGATGGCGTACACCAGGGCCATGAGGCCCGCGGTCACCGTGACGGAGCCGGCCACGTCCAGGCGCCGGCGCGGGCCTCCGGCCCGCGACTCGACCAGGTAGAGGCGGGCGAAGAGGAACAACGCGACGCCGATGGGCACGTTGACGAAGAGGATCCAGCGCCACGACAGGTACTGGGTGAGGATCCCTCCGAAGAGTGCCCCTGCGGCACCGCCTCCGGCGGCCACGGCGCTCCACACCCCGAGGGCCCGGGCCCGGGCGCGGTGCTCGGTGAAGGTGACCGTGAGGATGGTGAGGGTGGCCGGCGACAGGACGGCGGCGCCGACGCCTTGCAGCGACCGGGCGGCGATGAGGGTCGCCTGGTTGCTGGCGAAGCCACCGAGCAGGCTGGCCCCGGTGAACAGGACCAGCCCCAGCAGGTAGATGCGGCGACGTCCGAACAGGTCGGCCAGGCGGCCACCCAGCAGCAGCAGTCCGCCGAAGGTGAGCGCATAGGCGGTCACCACCCACTGGAGGCTGGCGGCGCTGAACCCGAGGTCCTTCTGGATGGAGGGGAGGGCCACGTTGACGATCGAGACGTCCAGCACCACCATGAACTGGGCCAGGCAGACGATGACCAGGATGATCGTGTCGGTCCTCTGCAGGTGGAGCGTCTCCGCTGCCGACCGGACGATGGCTACCCGGTCCTCACCGTCCCGGGAGGTCGTCCCCCCTCCGACCGGCGACGGGGCGCGCCGGTCGTCCGAATGAGCATCCATGAAGCGCAGCGTAGGGGCTGGCGGGCCCGGGCGATTCGGGCGGCGCACGCGCCGCCGGTGGTCAGTGCGACAGCCAGGCGTCCGGATCGGTGGTCAACTTCTGCACCGACTTGGGGAGTTGCCCCGAGACGATGTCGGCAATGGTCACCTGCTCGAGTACCGAGCGCAGGCTGGCCCGCACCGCCACCCAGACGTCCTGGAGGTGCTCGGCCGCCCCCTCGTAGCTGGTCACCTCCGGGCGCAGTCCGCGCACCTCGGCCAGAGGTCCGTCGAGGGGTCGGATGACGTCGGCCACCGAGATGTCGGAGGCCGGGCGCGACAGACGGTAGCCACCGTCGGCACCACGCTGGCTCAGCAAGAGGCCGGCACGCCGCATGTCGTTGAGGATGCTCTCGAGGAACTTGGCCGGGAGCGACTGCGACTGCGCCAACGACTCGGCCGTCACCGGGCCCCCGTCGGCGTCGGCCAGGGTGCAGAGGGCCCGCACGGCATAGTCGACCTTGGCGGAGATGTACACGGAGGGATTCTGCCAGAGGATGTGGCCCCCTGCGGGCCGACCGGGCGATGGGGCTGCCGAGCGCCCGTTGCCGCCTACTCGGCGGCGATGGCTGCGAGCACGTCGAGCCTGGCCGCCCTCCGGGCCGGCCAGGACGCGGCACCCAGCCCGAGCAGTGCTGCGAGGACGAGGAAGACGACCAGGCTGGTGAAGGGGACGACGATGTCGGTGATGCCCTGTTGCTTCAGTGACGCGGCAAAGGCGACGCCGAGCCCGGTTCCGATGGCGACGCCGATGAGGGCGCCGAACACCGACAGGATGACCGCCTCGGACCGGATCATCGATCGCACCTGGCGCCGCCTCATGCCGACGGCCCGCAGCAGGCCGATCTCGTGGGTGCGCTCGAAGACCGACAGCATGAGGGTGTTGACGATCCCGATGAGCGCCACGAGGACGGCGAGCGCGAGGAGCACGTAGACCAGGCCGAGCAACTGATTGACCTGGGCCTGCTGTGTCTTCTTGAACTCGGCCTGGGTCTGGACCTTCACGCTCGGATAGCTGCTCAGCCCTGCTTTGACCGCGGCCTCACCCGACGGGCTCGCTCCCTGCGACGACCGGATGAGGACGGCGACCGGGAGGGGCTGGTCGAAGTGCGACAGGAAGACCTGGTCGCCGACCAGGTAGCTGCCGAGCAGGGCATTGGGCTTGAAGATCCCCCCGATGCGGAGGGTCCCGTCCCCGGTCCGAGCGAACTTCACCGGCACGACCGTTCCCACCGTCAGGTGCTTGGAGGTGGCGGTGGTGGTGTCGACCAGCAGGTCTCCCGCCGCCAGTGCGCCCGCGCCCGTGCCCGAGTCCATCCGCAAGGTGACCGTCTCCGACAAGCGGTAGGGCGAGACGCCGGCCAGGTTGGTGACCGACCCGCGGAACTCGAACTGGCCGTTGTAGACGCTCGAGACCGCGGTCACGCCCGGGACGCGGCCCGCCGCGGCTGCGACCGACTGGCTGAACCCGGCCGCTCCGGTCGCGCCGTTGGTCACGATGTAGTCCGCGCTCACCGCGTCGTCCACGCTGGCCGTCGCCGACCTCGAGAGCGAGGCACCGAACACGGCGATGGTCGACACCAGGGCGAGGCCGACCATGAGGGCGGCGGAGGTCTGGGCGGTGCGACGAGGGCTTCGCATCGAGTTCTCCCTCCCGAGCCTCCCCGAGATGCCGAGGACGCGTGCGAGAGGCCGGCCGAGGGCACTCGCCGCCGGACGGGCCACCAGGGGGGCCAGCATGCCGGCACCGAGGAAGATGCCGATCGCACCGATGCCCACGAGCTGGATGGCCGGTTTGGTCAAGCCGAAGGCGAGGAGCACGACGCCCAGCACGGCGAGCGCGCTGCCGATGACGATCCGCCGGTTGGACGACCGGTCCTCTGTGGCCTGGGTCTCGGCGATGGCGGCGATGGGCGCGATGCGCACGGCCCGCCGTGCCGGGCTGACGGCGGACACCACCGTGACCCCGATCCCGACGACGAGGGCGGCGACCACGGTGTGGGCCTGGAAGACGAGCGGCCCGTAGGGAATGGTGAGCCCGAAGGCATCGAGGAGCGCTTTCAGTCCGAGGGCGGCGAGCACGCCGAGCCCGAGGCCGACGAGTGATGCCACCAGCCCGACGATCGCGGCCTCGCCCAACACGGAGCGGAACACCTGGCGCCGGCTGGCCCCCAGGATCCGCAACAGGGCGAGCTCACGGGTCCGCTGGCCGACGATGATCGAGAAGGTGTTGAAGATGGTGAACCCGCCGACGAACAGGGAGATGAAGGCGAACACGAGCAGAGCGGTCGAGAAGAACGACAGGGCCTGGTTGATCGAGCCGGACTGCTCGTTGGCGACCGTCTGGCCGGTGACCACCTCGACCCCGGGCGGGAGGACCCGGGCGATGGCGCGTTGGAGCTGGTTCTGGTCCACCCCCGGTGCGGCCAGGACGTCGATGGCGTCGTAGAGGCCGACGCGGTTGAACAGCTGCTGAGCGGTGGGGAGGTCGAACGCGGCGATCGTCGCCCCGGCGAGGTCGTTGGCGGTGCCGAACTGAGCGATGCCGCAGACGGTGAAGGTCTGCGGCGGCCCGGCCAGAAGGATGCGGACCTGGTCACCCACGGCGAAGTGGTACTTGTCGGCCGTCCCGGCGTCGACGACGACCTGGTGGGGGGTGGTGGGCGCCTTCCCTTGGCGCAGGTGCAGCGACGACAGTTGCGGATTCGGCTCGAAGGACACCCCGATGGTCGGTGCACCGCCGGTGGTGACGGCCTTGCCGTTCGGAGCGACGAACTGCGCGTAGCCCGACACGCTGCCGTCGGCGTACTGGACACCCGGCACCGAGCGGACCCGGGCGGCGATCGACTCGGCTATCGGGTTCCGGACGGCAGTGCCGGCGGAGCCGGTGAAGGCCGCCTTGCCCCTCACCTCGAAGTTCACGTTCTGATAGACGTTGTCGAACAGCGTGGTGAACGTGCTGTGCAGGGTGTCGGTGAGCACGAGCGTGCCGGACACGAACATCACGCCGAGCACGATGGCCAGGGCCGTCAGCGCCAGGCGCAGTTTGTGGGCCAGCAGACCCTTGACGGTCGCCTTCCACATCTCAGTTCCCGAGCACCTTCATCTGCTCGAGAACGGCCTCGGCGGTCGGCGCAGCCAGGTCGCCGACGACGTTGCCGTCGGCGAGGAAGATCACCCGATCGGCCTGGGCCGCCCCGCGCGGGTCGTGGGTCACCATGGCGATGGTCTGGCCGAACTCGGTCACCGAGCGGCGCAGGAAGGCGAGCAGTTCGGCGGAGGCATTGGAGTCGAGGTTGCCGGTGGGCTCGTCGGCGAAGATCAGGTCGGGCCGTCCGATCAGCGCCCGGGCGCAGGCCACGCGTTGCTGCTGGCCCCCGGACAGCTCGCTCGGACGGTGCGCCAGCCGGTCGCCGATGGCCAACTGCTCGACGAGGTAGTCGAACCAGCCCGGGTCGACCTGACGCCCGGCCAGGTCGGCCGGGAGCAGGATGTTCTCCCGGGCGGTCAAGGTCGGCACCAGATTGAACGACTGGAACACGAAGCCGATCCGGTCCCGCCGGAGCCTGGTCAGCCCGGAATCATCGAGGGTGCTGATCTCCTGGTCGCCGACGAAGACGTGACCGGAGGTGGGGGTGTCGAGGCCTGCCATGCAGTGCATGAGGGTCGACTTGCCCGAGCCCGATGGTCCCATGACGGCCGTGAAGTGACCCCGCTCGAAGGCGATGTCGACGCCGTCCAGGGCGCGGACGACCGTGTCGCTCGCGCCGTAGGTCTTGACGAGCCCGACGGCACGGGCCGCCGGCCCGGAGGGTGAAGCCGTCGCGTCCGGTGATGCCTCGCCGGTGAGCGTCATCCCTCGCAGCCTCCCGTTACCGGGCACGGCCTGGGCGCCGCACCGTGTCGACCTCGCGTCTGGCCCTCGAACAGGCCGGCTGCCCCCTGTCCGGCCCCGACCGAACTCTACTGTGGGCCCTGTCCTGATGGCGTGGCGGCGGGACGTGGTGGGCACGCCCGCCCGACCGGGCGCCGTCGCTGGCGGCACTCGTGGTGCCGGGGTCGCCGGGGTCGCCGGGGTCAGCAGGTCATGCGTCGAGGAGGCCGTAGCGGCGACGTACCGAGGTGTCCACCCGGGTGAAGGCCACGTCCACCATGATGCCGATGAACACGATGACGATCATCATCGCCACCACAACGGGGAAGTCGTTCTGCGTCAGTGCGTTGACCGTGCGGCCACCCAGGCTGAGCGGGTTCACCAGGATGAGGAACTCACCGGCCATCAGCGCGTGCCAGGCGAAGGCCCAACCCTGCTTCAGTCCTCCGAGCACGCTGGGAAAGGCCGCCGGCAGCACGACGTGGCGTTCCAGGGAGAGCCCCCTGGCCCCGAGGATCCGCCCGGCCCGGAGCAGCACCGGGGGGACCTGGTCGATGCCGCTGATGAAGCCGTTGGCCACCGCGGGTGCGGCGCCCAGCACCATCATCAGGACGATCGCCTTGGCGTTCTGGCCGAAGACCATGAAGGCGAGCGGATACCAGAGCACCGACGGCATGGTCTGCATGCCGGTGATCAGCGAGCCGATGCCGGCGCGCAGGACGGCAACCCGGGCCACCGCCGTCCCGACGATGCCCCCGACGATGATCACCAGGGCGTAGCCGACGACGGCCTGCTGGGCGGTGGCCCAGCAGGCCTGCCAGAAGAGGGACGTCCCCAGCAGCTCCCACAGTTGGCGGGCCACGGCAGACGGTGTCTGCAGGATGTACGGCCTCCAGTGGGCCCACACGGCGATCTGCCAGACCAGCAGGATGATCCCGAAGGCGATGAGCTTGGGCCAGGTGGCCCGCCACAGGCGCCGCGAGAGGCGATCCCTCGCCCGGTGGCCGGCCTCGTCGAGGGCGTCGAGACCGGCCAGCGCCTGGTCCAGCGATGGCGCGGCGGGGCCGGCCGAGGCCCGCCCCGGCACCGAGCCGGCGTGCGACCCGCCATCAGGCCGTGCTCCGGCCATGGATGCAGGCACGTCGTGCTCGTCTGCGGTCATCGGCGGTTCAACGGGCATGGCGGCCGACCTCCGATCGCAGCTGGTCGGTGACCATTGCCGCCAGACCGGCGATCTCGGCGGAGTCGATCCGTCGGGGACGGTCCAGCCCGACGGGGAAGCTGGCCGCCACCCGGCCCGGTCGGCTGGTGAGGAGAACGATCCGGTCGCCGAGCCGAGCCGCCTCGCGCACGTTGTGGGTGACGAAGAGCACGGTGAACCCCCGGTCCATCCACAGCGACTCGAGCTCGTCGTGGAGCAGGTCACGGGTGATGGCGTCGAGCGCTCCGAAGGGCTCGTCCATCAGCAGCAGCCCCGCGTCCTGGGCCAGGGCTCGGGCCAGCGCGGCCCGTTGGCGCATGCCCCCGGACAGCTCATGGGGACGCTTCGACCCGAAGCCACCGAGGTGGACCCGATCGAGCAGGTCGTCGGCGACCGCCCGGCGTTCGGTCTTCCCGACGCTGCGCAGCCGGAGGGGAAGCTCCACATTGGCCGCAACCGTCAGCCAGGGGAAGAGGGCCGAGTCCTGGAACAGCATGGCGGAGGCCGTGCCGCCGGACTGGCGGACCGGGGCCTTGGCCGTGGGCGCCCCGCTGCCGTCGGCCGCGGCGGTGGCGACCTCCACGGTCCCCACGCTCGGTCGGTCGAGGCCGGCGACCAGGTTGAGCAGGGTGGTCTTCCCGCATCCCGAGGCGCCGACCAGACAGACGAACTCACCGGGGGCCACGTCGAGGGAGATGTCCTGGAGGGCCACCACCCCGGAGGTCGCGTCCCCGTGCCGCTTCGACACGCCGGACAGCCGGATCGATGGCGCCGGCCCGGCTGGCCACGTGGTGGGAGCCGGGGTGACCGCGGTCATGCGCCGTTCAGCTTGGCTTTACCCTCACCGATCAACACCTGGTTGATCGGCCCCAGGTCGAAGATCCCGGCGATGTCGGATGTCGGGAACCCGGCCGCCTTGGCGTGGACCAGGTCGGCGAGGATGGACGAGGCGATGGGATCGTTGGTGAAGGTCATGTTCGACCACGCCGTGGCCACCTCGCCGGCCTTGAGCGGCTTGCCGGTCAGCGTGGCCAACTCGGTGTTGGCGTCGGCCTGGGCCTGGGTGGGCGAGGCGTTGAGGAAGGCGGTGGTGGCGAGCTGGCCCTTGAGGAGGTCGGTGACCACCGCAGGATGGGCGGTCAGGAAGTTGGTGCTGACCACCAGGAGCGTGGTGGAGAACAGACCGTTGGGCCACTGGGTCTTCTCGTTCACCAGCACGTGGCCGCCGCCTTCGGCGACCATCCGCGTCGCCCACGGCTCGGGGACCCAGGCGCCGGCGATGGAGCCGGCTTCGAAGGAGGTCAGCGTGGTGGCATTGTCCTCGGGGAGGATGTCGACCTCACCGCTGCCCCCGTTCGGCCCGGGGAAGGTCAGCCCCTGCTTGGCGAGCCAGGTGCGCAGTGCCACGTCCTGGGTGTTCCCGAGCTGCGGGGTGGCGATGGTCTTGCCCTTGAGCTGGGACGCGGTGGTGATCGATGGTGAGACCACCAGGGCGGCACCACCGGAGGTGGCCCCCGAGATGATCCTGATCGACCTCTGGCCCTGGGTGTAGGCGTTGATGGCCGAGTTCGGGCCCATGTAGGCGGCGTCCAGCGATCCGGCGAGGAGGGCCGTCACCTCCGCCGGACCGGCGTTGTAGGTGGAGGTCTGCAGCGTGGTGTTGCCCGGGAGGTTCTTGGCGAAGATGCCCTGCTGCAGGCCGACCAGGGGCGCGGCGTGGGTCAGGTTCGTCAGGTAGCCCAGACGCAGGGTCACCGGGGCGTTGGACGTAGTCGACGTGCCGCCGCTGCCCGCGGTGGTGGCGGAGCTCCCCGAGCCCGAGCTGCAGGCGGTTGCGGTCAGGGCGACGCCTACCACGGCGGCGACCAGCGCCAATCGGCGCGCTCGAAGTGGGCGTCGGGACAGGGCGTGCACGGGAATCCTCCAGGATGGCGTGGGCGGGGCTGGTCCAGCGTCGGTTCCGAATTGCCCACCCTGCCGTTGGCTCACAGAAATTCGGCGGATCAGTGTCTATCGGATTCGCCCAGATGAGCGAGATCCATGAGTCACCTTTCCCTATATACCTACAAATAAACTAGGAAATGGACGTTGTCAACCTAGCAGCAAAGGTGTGACTGGTTCCAGCGGGGAATCGAACAGGGCGGATGGCGAACCGACCGCGGGCGGTGCGTCGTCCAAGAGGCACCCTTCGATCGTTCTCCGGCCGGGCACCCTCCGATCACCTCCCGGCACGCCCTCCCGGCCGGGCGCCGGGGCGGTTACCCCCCGAGGCGTTCGAGGAGGCGCCGCCGGTGCACCGGCCATTCGCCGGGCAGCATGGAGAAGACCGCGGTGTCCCGGACGGTCCCGTCCGATGCGGGCCGCTCGGCTCGGATCACCCCGTCCTGCGAACAGCCCAGGCGCTCGATGGCCGCCGTCGGTCTGGAGCCGGACGGCGAGCACGCCCCACTGCTCGAAGGCGTGGTCCATCATCAACAGCTTGGCCTCGGTGTTGATCGGCGTCCGCTGGACGGACGGTTCCAGCCAGGTGTACCCGATGCTGGCGATGTCGGGCCGACCGTGCCGCTGCAGGGCGTCCGATCCCGGGTAGAGCGACGACCAGTCCCAGGGGGTCAGCTCGTAGTAGCGGGTGGAGCCCACGACGCGCCCGGCGTCGACCGACCAGGTGACGAAAGGGAACTGGTCACCGGACTCCCGCCTGTCCAGGGCCGCCTCGACGTAGGCGGTCATGCTCGACCGGTCCCACGGGACCGGGGTGAACCCGAACGCCGAGCGGTCCGCGGTGGCTGCGGCCAGCAGCCCGTCGACGTGGCCGAGATCCATGGGCAGCAGACGGACGTGGCGCCCCTCGAGGGAGAAGAGGTCGGGCATGTCCCGATTCTCCTCGATCACGTCCGGTGACGTACGTTGAAGGTGAGTGCGCCGGCTGCCCGGCTACTTGAGGAGGCGGGACAGCCGGCGGTCGGCGAGGGCCTTGCCCCCGGTCTGGCAGGTGGGGCAGTACTGCAGCGATCTGGTGGCGAAGGACACCTGCCGGATGGTGTCGCCGCACACCGGGCAGGGTTGGCCGGTTCGACCGTGCACCTGCAGGCCCTGCTTCTTGTCGCCCTTCAGCTCGGAGGGTTCGAGACCCACCGAGCGCTGCACGGCCTCGCCGAGCACGTCTCGCAGTGCGTCGTGCAGGCGGGCCACCTCGGCCGGGTCCAGCTTGTCGGCCCGCTTGTAGGGCGAGAGCCGGGCGCGGTGCAGGGCCTCGTCCGAGTAGGCGTTTCCCACGCCGGCGATGAGCGACTGTGTGGTCAGGGCAGTCTTGAGGGTCGCTGAGGTGTCGCCCACGAGCGCGGACAGTCGGTCGGTGGTGAAGTCGGGTCCCAACGGATCGACGCCCAGCGCGGCGAGGGGTACCACCTCCTCCGGTGAGCCCACCACCCAGAGGGCCAGGCGCTTCTCGGTGCCCATCTCGGTGACATCGAATCCCGAGCCGTCGTCCAGCCCCACCCGCAGGGCGAGCGGGCTCCGGCTCGGCCGGGCGGTGCCGGCGGGCACCTCGTCGTACCACCGGACCCATCCGCCCCGGGCGAGGTGGAGGACCAGCCACAGGTCACCGCACCCGACGCAGACGAACTTTCCCCGGCGTCGGACGTCGACGACGGTGCGCCCGACCAGATCGCGGAGCGCCGGTGCCACTGTCCTCAGCGCCGCGAACGAGGCCAGCTCGCACCGGTCGATGCGCCGGCCGACCATGCGGCGCGACAGCGCGGAGGTGAGGGCTTCCACCTCGGGTAGTTCGGGCACGGGTCAATTGTGGACCCTGGGCGCCCGTAGTATCTGGTCCGCACCTGTGCCGGGGTCGGAATGATCCGGTTGCGACGGGTCTGCCCGTGCGGGATCGTCCCCACCGGGCCCGGCAACACCTCCGACCCGTCCCACCCGACTCGAGAGGAGGTACCCGTTGTTCCGCCCGGTTCCCGCCGACGCCGATTTCACCGCCCTCGAAGCCGAGGAGCTGGCTCGATGGAGCGAGCACCGCGTCTTCGAGCGCTCCGTCGAGCTCCGGGCCGGAGCGGAGCCCTGGGTCTTCTACGAGGGCCCCCCGACGGCCAATGGCAGGCCCGGGCTGCACCACGTGTGGGCCCGGGTCTACAAGGACCTGTTCTGCCGGTACCGGACGATGCGGGGATACGCAGTCCCGCGGAAGGCCGGATGGGACACCCACGGCCTTCCCGTGGAGGTCGAGGTCGAGAAACAGCTGGGCATCACCGCCAAGCGGCAGATCGAAGAGGAGGTGGGCATCGCCGAGTTCACCCGGCTCTGCCGCGCCTCGGTCCGCAACTACGTGGACGAGTGGAAGAGCCTGACCGAGCGCATCGGGTACTGGATCGACATCGATGCCGCCTACTGGACGTTCTCGCCGGAGTACGTCGAGTCGGTGTGGTGGAACCTGAAGAGCCTGTGGGACCAGGGCCTGCTCTACGAGGACATCAAGGTCGTTCCCTACTGCCCCCGCTGTGGCACCGCCCTGAGCAGCCACGAGCTGGGCCAGCCCGACGTCTACCGCGAGGTGGAGGACGAATCTGCCTATGTGCTGTTCCCTCTGCGGGACGAGGGGGATGCCGCCGGGCGGCTGCGCGCCACCGTCGCGCGGAGCTCGCTCGACGGGCTGGCCCTGGTGGTGTGGACCACCACCCCGTGGACCCTGCTGTCCAACACCGGTGCCGCGGTGGGTCCCGACCTCGAGTACGCCATCGTCGATGACGCCATCGTGGCGGTCGACCTGGTGGCGCAGGTCTTCGGCGAGGGTGCGGTCGTCGAGCGGACCGTGCCCGGGCGCGACCTGGTGGGCCTCCGCTACGAGCGGCCGTTCGACGACCTGACCCCGGTGCCGGGTCCGGCCGGCCGGGACGATGGCTGGCGGGTGGTCGGCGGAGCGTTCGTCGAGGCCGACGAGGGGACCGGCATCGTCCACCTCGCCCCCGCCTTCGGCGAGGTCGACCGGCAGGTCGGGCGCGAGGCCGGGCTCCCCACGCTGAACCCGGTGGGGCCCGACGGGCGGTTCACCGACGCGGTGGCGTGGCTGGCCGGCCAGTCGGTGCGGGACACCAACAGCACCGTCAGCGATCGCCTCGAGGCGGCCGGGCGCCTGCTCCGCCGCCACCCCTACGTCCACCCGTACCCGCACTGCTGGAGGTGCGGCACGGCCCTCATCTACTGGGGCAAGCCCAGCTGGTACATCCGGACCTCCGATCGCAAGGCCGACCTGGTGGCCCAGAACCAGACCATCGGATGGCACCCCGAGCACATCCGTGACGGGAGAATGGGGGAGTGGCTGTCGAACAACGTCGACTGGGCGCTCTCGCGCGACCGGTTCTGGGGCACGCCGCTTCCCGTCTGGCGGTGCGAGGAGGGCCACACCCTTTGCGTGGGCTCACTGGCGGAGCTCTCCGAACTGGCCGGACGAGACGTCTCGGACGTGGACCCCCATCGGCCGGCCATCGACGAGGTGACGTTCCCGTGCCCGGAATGCTCAGTTGCCGGGGCGGACGGGGACGACCGTGCTGCCGGGGCGGCCGACGCTCCGCTCATGCGCAGGGTGGAGCCGGTCATCGACGCCTGGTTCGACTCGGGCTCGATGCCATCGGCCCAGTGGGGCTACCCGTTGGCCGAAGGCTCGGCGGAGCAGTTCGTCTATCCGGCCGACTTCATCTGCGAGGCCATCGACCAGACACGCGGCTGGTTCTACTCGCTGCTGGCGGTCAACACCCTGGTGCGGGAGACCACGCCGTACCGCAACGTGCTGTGCCTGGGGCACATCGTCGATGCCGACGGACGCAAGATGTCCAAGAGCATCGGGAACGTGATCGACCCCTGGGAGATCCTCTCCACGCGGGGAGCGGACCCGCTGCGCTGGTGGATGTTCTCCCAGGGCTCGCCGTGGACGCCGACCCGGGTGAGCTTCGAGGTCATCGACGCGGCCATGAGGGACGCGCTGCTGACGCTGTGGAACACCTGGTCGTTCTTCACCACCTACGCCTCGCTCAACGACTTCGACCCGTCCGACCCCGCCGTCCCCGCGGCCGAGGACCGGTCCGTGCTCGACCGGTGGATGCGTTCCCGCCTGTACGCCACGGTTGCTGCCGCCACCGTGGCTCTCGACGGCTACGAGCCCTTCCCCGCCGCCACCGCCATCGCCGGGCTCATCGACGACGTCTCGAATTGGTACGTGCGCCGCAGCCGGCGCCGGTTCTGGCGCACCGATCCCGACGCCGACCCGGCCGACTCGCTGGGGGCTCAGGCCACCCTCCATGAAGTGCTGGTCACGTTGGCGCGCCTGCTGGCTCCGATGTGCCCGTTCGTGGCCGACCGGATGTGGCGTGACCTGACCGGTGCCGCCGAGGACGACTCGGTCCACCTGGCCGACTGGCCCCTCGGCCAGAGCGAGGCGCTGGACCCTGCGCTGGACGAGGGGATGGCGCTGGCCAGGCGCCTCTCGTCCCTCGGCCGGGCCGCCCGCTCCGAGGCCGGGGTCAAGGTCCGCCAGCCGTTGCCCCGCGCCCTGGTCTACCTCCCGCCCGGCAGCCCGACCCCGCCCCCGGGCGTGGTGGAGGACGAGCTCAACGTGGACGTGGTGGAGGCCACCGGCGAGCTCGGCGACGTGCTGGCCTATGAGCTGGTCCCCAACTTCAAGCTGCTCGGTCCCCGGCTCGGCGGGCGGGTCCAGCAGCTGCGGGCGGCCATGGGCTCGGTGGACGGGGTGACCGCTGCAGCCGACCTGGCCGCCGGACGGCCGGTGGTGGTCGAGCTCGAGGACGGCCCCGTCGAGCTCGGTGGCGAGGAGATCGAACTGCGGGTGCGCGCCCAGGCCGGGTTCGCCGTGTCGCGGGACGGTGCCGAGGTGGTGGCGCTCGACCTGGCCCTCGACGACGACCTGCGCCGGCGCGGCCTCGCCCGTGAGGTGATCCGGCACGTGCAGGACCTCCGCAAGGCCACCGGCCTCGAGGTGTCGGACTGGATCCACCTCCACCTGGTCGGCCTCGACGACCTGGCCCCCCTCTTCGACCTCATCGGCCGTGAGGTCCTGGCCCGGTCCATCGTGACCACGCCGCCCGAAGGTGCCGACGAGGGCACCCTCCTCCAACTGGACGACGGCGACTCCGTCCGGGAGGCGAGGATCTGGGTGGTCAAGGCGTGAGCCAGGCGGGCGGGGGTGGCCGCGAGCAGTACGTGCTCGCCGTCGACCTCGGCACCGGGGGGCCCAAGGTGGCCGTGGTGTCGACGACCGGTCGCATCGTGGCCCACGCCACGGAGCCGGTCGCCCTGTACCTCCTCGACGGTGGCGGTGCGGAGCAGGACCCGGACGAGTGGTGGTCGGCCATCTGTGCCGCCGCCCGTCGGGCACTGTCCGAGGCGGCGCTACCCGGCGAGGACCTGATCGGGATGGGCTGCACCTCGCAGTGGTCCGGGACGGTGGCGGTCGGTGCCGACGGCGCGCCGCTCATGCGGTCGATCATCTGGATGGACTCACGTGGCAACAAGGCCATCCGCAAGGTGGTCGGCGGTCCGGTCAACGTCATCGGGTACGACCCGCGCAAGATCCTCCGGTGGGTGCAGGTGACCGGGGGGGCGCCCGGCCTGTCGGGCAAGGACCCGGTGGCCCACATCCTGTTCATCCGGGACGAGTTCCCCGACGTCTACCGGGACACGGCTACGTTCCTCGAGCCGGTCGACTACCTCAATCTCAGGCTGACCGGGCGCACCTGCGCCTCGTTCGACTCCATCGCCGCCCACTGGGTCACCGACAACCGGTCCATCGACCGGGTGGCCTACGACGAGCGGCTGCTGGAGATCACCGGCCTGGAGCGATCCAAGCTGCCCGACCTGGTTCCTCCCGGCTCCATCGTGGGTGCCCTCACCGCCGGGGCCGCGGCCGACCTGGGCATGCCGGCCGGGGTGCCGGTGGCGGTCGGCTCCGGGGACGTCCACTCCGCCGTGTTCGGTTCGGGGGCGGTGGCGGACTTCGCCGTCCACCTCTACATCGGCACGTCGTCGTGGATCTCCGGCCACGTCCCGTTCAAGAAGACCGCCGTGATGAGCAACGTGGCCTCCATCCCGGCCTCGCTGGCCGGCAGGTACCTGATCGTCGACGAGCACGAGACGGCGGGCGCCTGCCTCACGTTCCTGCGTGACAACCTCGGGTTCGCCGACGACTTCGCCGCCATGAACGCCATGGTCGACAGCGTCGAGCCGGGCAGTGGGCGGGTGCTGTTCACCCCGTGGCTCAACGGGGAGCGCTCGCCGGTGGACGACCACACCATTCGGGGTGGGTTCCACAACCTGTCGCTCTCCACGACGCGGCCCGAGATGGTCCGGGCGGTCTACGAGGGGGTGGCCTTCAACTCACGGTGGCTGCTCGGGGCGGTGGAGCGGTTTGCCGGCCGCAGGCTCGACTCCCTGGCCTTCATCGGCGGCGGGGCCAACTCCGAGCAGTGGTGCCAGATCCACGCCGATGTCCTGGAACGCGAGATCCGCCAGGTGGCCGACCCGGTCCTGGCCAATGTGCGGGGTGCGGCGCTCATCACGCTGCTGGCTCTGCACAGGGTGACCGTCGAGCAGATCCCCGACATGGTCGAGGTACGACGGACGTTCGTCCCCGACGCCACGAACGCTCCCGAGTACGACCTGTTGTTCGATGAGTTCGTGGCGCTGTACAAGCACACCAAGGGCATCTTCAAACGGTTGAACCGGTTCTGAGACCGTCACTCCACCCTGGTCTTCGTGCATCATGATGCAGGGCAATGATGTTATGAAAATCGGGTGAGAACGACCGTCAATATCGACGATCACCTTCTGGCGGAGGCAAAGGTGGTGGCACCTCGCGGGCACCGCACGCTTGGCGACGTGATCGACGACGCCCTTCGCTTCATGCTGTCCGAGCGCTCGGGCCCGACGGCGGAGGCGGGGCGGGTCGTGTTGCCGACCGACGGAGGCACCGGCTTGCAACCTGGTGTCGACCTCGAGGACAAGGAGTCCCTCGCCGAACTCCTCGGGGACAACTCCCCGTTCGATGTTGCTCCCTGACGCCAACGTCCTCCTGTACGCCCGTCGGGAGGAGAGCGAGCACCATCCTGAGTATCGGCAGTGGCTCGAGGAGCGCCTCGGGGGCCCTGAACCGGTCGGGGTCAGCGAACTTGTCCTGAGCGGGTTCCTCCGCATTGTCACCAATCACCGGATCTACAAGGTCCCCACTCCGATGGATGCGGCGATCGAATTCTGCGAGGTCGTCCTCGCAGCGCCTGCGGCAGTGCCGATCCGCCCCGGACCGAGACATTGGCCCCTCTTCGTCGATCTCTGCCGCCGGGCAGGCGCCAAGGGCAATCTGGTGCCGGACGCGTACTTGGCTGGCCTCGCTCTCGAGCATGGGGCGACGTTGGTCACCGCGGATCGCGGATTCCACAGGTATCCGGGTGTTCGCGTCCGTCATGCCCTGGGAGAGTGAGTTCCCTCGGCCGGCATGCCGGTTTGCCTCTCGGGGTGACTGGCCGGTGCGGTGGCTGACCTAGCTCAACCGGTCCAGATACGCCTCCACCATGGCTTCGACCGCAGCGAAGTCGGCGTTGACCTCTCGGGTGGACCTCGAGCCGAACCGGCCCCCGGCCTCACTGGCGACGAAGCCGAGGATGGCCGTGCTGATGACGCGCTCGGTGCGGGCCACGGCAGGTCCGGCCACCCCGCCTTCGCGCAGGGCGGCGCACACGGCGTCCCGCACGTGGAGTGCTCCGGCCGTGGTCGCAGGCCTCTGCAGGAGGAGCAGGAAGACGGCGGGATGGCGTTGCGCCGTGTCTCGGAGGGCCCGGGCCATCCACGCCAGGCGTTCGCGCCACTCCATCGTCGCGGGCGGGAGGGGCACGTCGGTGAGCAGAAGTTCGACCAGCCCGTCGAGCAGGTCCGCCTTGTTGGCCACATGGCGGTAGAGGGCCATCGGCGTCACGCCGAGCATGTCGGCCACACTCTGCATGGTGACCGCGGCAAGCCCGTTCTCGTCGGCGAGGAGGAGGCCGGCCTCGAGCACCGACTGGCGGTCGATCTGTAGTGGGCGTCCCACCGCATCAGTATTCCACTCTTGCGAATCGTTTGTATATGAGGTATGTATTATGCATAGGTATATGAAGTAGAGTTATTTTTGGAAACCAGACCGACGGGACCCGGTCCGGCGTCGGAATGTCGGGGCATCCGGTGCGGGAAGGGAGAAGGCAACGACGATGCGCGTACTGCTGACCGACGGATCAGGACTGACCTCGAAGCAGGTCGCCCACCGCCTCGGGACCATGGGCCACCGGGTGGAGGTGTTAGCCCCGAACGGACTGTGCCTGAGTCGGTTCAGCCGGTATGTGCGCAACGTGCACCCCGTGCCGGCCTACGGGCCCGACCGTTCGCGTGGCTGGAGGCCGCCCTGTCCGTCTGGGCGGCCGGCCACTTCGACGTCCTGTTCCCGACGCAAGAGCAGGTGGCGGTCCTCTCGTTCGGTCACGACCGGCTGATCGACGCCGGAGTCACCACCATCGTCCCGGAGTTCGACGCCCTGGCCGCGGTGCAGGACAAGGTCTCGGCCCACCGGACGCTCGCCGGGCTCGATCTGCCCCAGCCCCGTGCATCCGTGGTCACCGACGCCCGTGAGCTCGCAGCCCACGGGGACCTCCCGGCCTTCGTGAAACTGCCGATCGGCACCGCCACGTCCGGTGTCCAACTGGTCCGGACCCGCAGCGAGGCCGCCGCCGTCGCATCGGTGCTGGCTGCCGGCGGCGTCTTCGACGGGGGTGCGGTCCTGGTGCAACAACCGGTGAGCGGCCCGCTGGTCATGGTCCAGAGCGTCTTCGACCACGGGGAACTGGTCGCGTTCCACGCGTGTGAGCGCCTCGCCGAGGGCACCAACGGCGGGGCCAGCCACAAGCAGGGCGTGAGCTTGCCGGCGACCCGGCACCACCTCGAGGCGCTGGGCGCATCCCTCGGCTGGCACGGTGGGCTGTCCGTCGACGTCATCGTGGGTGCCGACGGGCCCCTCATCATCGATGTCAATCCCCGGCTGGTGGAGCCGGCCAATGCCGCAGCCTCCGGGGTCGACCTGGTCGGCACCATGATGGAGATCGCCCGGGGCGGACAGGTCCGGGTCGCACCCGAGGGCCGGCCCGGCGTGCGCACGCACCAGCTGCTCCTGGCCGTGCTGGGTGCGGCGGAGCGCGGCGGGCGCAGCAACGTGCTCGGCGAGCTGGTCTCGGCCCTGCGCCATACCGGCGGCTACCGGGACAGTACCGAGGAGCTCTCGCCGTTGTGGCACGACGCGTTGGCCGCCGTCCCGGTGGCTGCGGCCACGCTGGCCACGCTGGCCCGTCCGGCAGCCTCCGCCTGGTTCACCAGCGGCAGCGTCTCGAACTACGCCCTCACGCCGGGGGGGTGGCGGAAGATCCTGGAAGCGGCGTCGCTCCGGCCGGAGCCCGATTGGCCGCGCTGACCACTGCCGCCAGCGAGGCGTCCAGGATGCTCGAGTCCATCCCCACGCCCCACCAGGTGGAGCCGTCGGGTCCCTCGGCCTCCACGTAGGCCACAGCCGAGGCCCCGCTGCCCGCGGTCAGAGCGTGCTCGCTGTAGTCCTTGACCTCGAAGTCGACGCCGAGATCGGTGCGCAGCGCCCCGACCAACGCGTCGATGGGCCCGTTGCCTTCGCCCATCACCGTGTGGGGCCTGCCGTCAACCAGCAGCTGCGCGGTGACCGTGGTGCGCCGCCCTCCGGTGGCGACCTCGCTGCCGATCAGCCGGACGCCGGCGTCCTCGGGGAGGTAGGTCCGCGAGAAGACGTCCCACATCTCGCCGGCATGGATGACCGTCCCACTGTCCTCGGTGACCGCCTGGACCTGCTTGGAGAACTCGATCTGGAGCCGGCGGGGGAGGTCGAGCCCGTGCTCGGTGTCCATCACGTAGGCGACGCCGCCCTTGCCCGACTGGCTGTTCACCTGGATGATGGCCTCGTAGGTGCGGCCGGTATGGCTCGGGTCGATGGGCAGGTAGGGGACCTCCCAGTGGTCGTAGTCATCGCCGATGGCCTCGAACCCCTTCTTGATGGCGTCCTGGTGCGAGCCAGAAAAGGCGGTGTAGACCAGGTCGCCGGCGTACGGGTGGCGGGGATGGACCGGCATCCGGGTGGCGTACTCCGCCACCCGGCGCACCTTGTCGATGTTGGAGAAGTCGAGGGCCGGGTCGATGCCCTGGGAGAAGAGGTTCATGGCCAGGGTGACCACGTCCACGTTGCCGGTGCGCTCCCCGTTGCCGAACAACGTCCCCTCCACCCGGTCGGCACCGGCAAGCACTCCCAGTTCGGCGGCGGCCACCGCGGTCCCGCGGTCGTTGTGGGGATGGAGGCTCAGGATGATCGAATCACGGTGGGCGATGGTCCGCCCGAACCACTCGATGACGTCGGCGTAGACGTTGGGTCCGTACATCTCGACGGTGTTGGGCAGATTGATGATGATCGGGCGCTCGGGAGTGGGCTCGATGACGGCCATGACCGCCTCGCAGATCTCCACGGCGAAGTCCGGCTCTGTGCCGGTGAAGCTCTCGGGTGAGTACTCGTAGCGGACATCGGTCCCGGGCAGCGTGGACTCGAACTTCTTGCACAGGCGGGCGGCATTGACGGCGATGTCGACGATGCCGGCACGGTCGAGCCCGAACACCACCCGTCGTTGCAGTTCCGAGGTGGAGTTGTAGAAGTGCACGATGGCCCGCGGTGCTCCGGTCAGCGACTCGAAGGTGCGTTCGATCAACTCCTCGCGGCATTGGACCAGCGCCTGGATGGTCACATCGTCGGGGATCAACCCTTCCTCGATGATCTGGCGTTGGAAGTCGTAGTCGGTGTGCGAGGCGGATGGGAACCCGACCTCGATCTCCTTGAATCCGATGTCCACCAGGGTCCGGAACAGCTTCAGCTTGCGCCCGGGGTCCATCGGATCGACCAGCGCCTGATTGCCGTCACGCAGGTCCACGCTGGCCCAGCGGGGGGCGCGGGTGAACTGCCGGTCCGGCCAGGTGCGGTCGGAAAGGGTGAGGGGTACGTAGGGGCGGTAGAGGTGGAAGGGCATCGGTGACACGTCGCAGGGCATGGCCGGCCGGCGGTGACCGCCCGGGTCGGTGGCGTCCTCCGGTCCGGTCGTGTTCGGTTCGATGCTCACTGGGGATGCTCCCTTGGCTTCGGTGATGGTTCGGTTTCCGGTCGGTTCGGTCGATGCCCTGCTGGCCGGCGGTCGGCGCCCTCGGGTTCCGGCCAACAAAAAACCCCCTGGCCGATGCGGCTCAGGAGGTTGCGGGCGAACGCGATGTGGCGCTCGCCGTCAGGTAAGAAGGAGTTCCGAGGTCGACACTGCGTACATGATGGGTCCATGGTGCCAGGGACCGGCCCGGCGCGTCAAGGCACGGGCAGCCCCGGGCGCCGGGCGGGCGCTGGGCGCCCCCGGGCGGCGTTGGGCGGCGTTGGGCGGCAGCGGTGCAGCTGCGGTCGGGCCGGAGGACTAGATCCGCTCGAAGTTGCGGGCCAGCTCCCAGTCGGTGACCACCGTGTTGGCCTTGGACCACTCTTGGCGGGCGGCGTTGAGCAGGTGGTGGTGGACGTCGGGCCCGAAGGCCTCGACGGCCACCTCGCTCGTGCTCAGGGTGTCGATGGCCTCGGCGAGGGTGGCGGGGATGCGCGGCACCTCGGGAGCCTTGTAGGCGTTGCCGGTGAACGCCGGCTCGAGTTCGAGCTCGTGGTCGATGCCCCACAGGCCGCCGGCAATGGCTGCGGCCAGCGCGATGTACGGGTTGACATCGGCCCCGGGGATGCGCATCTCCACCCTCCGGCCTGCGCCGGCCCCGATGGTCCGGAATCCGCAGGTGCGGTTGTCCTCGCCCCACACCACCGCGGTCGGCGCCCACGAGTCGGGGACGTAGCGTCGATACGAGTTCACGTAGGGAGCGAAGCACCACGCCAACTGTTGGGCCGCATGGAGCTGGCCGGCCACCCATTGCTGCCCGGTGCGGGACAGGCCCGACGGGGAGGACTCCCCCTCGGCCGCGGCCATCAGGGGGGCGTCGGTGGCCGCATCCCACAGGCTGGAGTGGATGTGGCACGACGACCCGGCGGTATCCATCGACCACTTGGCCATGAACGTGGCTGCCCGGCCGTACTCCGAGGCGATCTCCTTCACCCCGTTCTTGAACACCAGGTGCCGGTCGGCGACCTCCAGGGCACCTCCGTAGGTGATGTTGATCTCGTGTTGGCCGATGCCCGCCTCACCCTTGGAGAACTCGATGGGGATGCCGGCCTCCACCATCTGGTTGCGGATCCTCCCGATGATGTACTCCTCGCGCGACGTTTGCAGTAGTTGGTAGTCCTCGATGGTGCTGGCGTGGGGCACCAGTCCCTGCCAGTGCTTGTCGGCCGCCTCGGCGAACGAGTCGAGGAAGAGGTAGAACTCGAGCTCGGTGGCGCACTTGACCTGCAAGCCCCGCTCGGCGGCCCGCTCGAGCTGGCGGCGCAGGATCCGGCGCGGCGACACCTCGACCGGCTCGCCGTCCGAGGTCAGGAGGTCGCAGAGCACGAGGACGCTGCCCGGTAGCCACGGCAGGGGACGGACCGTGTGAGGGTCGATCACGGCGTTGAGATCGCCGTAGCCGGTGTCCCAGTTGGCGAACTCGAAGCCGGGCAGCGGGTCCATGTCCACGTCACAGGCCAGCAGGTAGTCGCAGACCTCGATGCCGTGATGCAGGACGTGGTCGAGGAAGAACGCCCCGGTGACCCGTTTCCCCACCGGCCGCCCCTGGAGGTCGGGGAAGGCCACGACAACGGTGTGGACGTCGCCCGCCTGGATCTGATGGGGGAGGGTTTCGAGGGTCAGCATGCCAGCACTTTTGTCCATCGGCGGAGAATCGTCCAGCTATTGCCCCCCGGCCGGCGCATTACTCCGGTGTGACGTAGGCCGCGGTGATCCCTCCGTCGACGACCAGTGCCGACCCGGTGACGAACGACGCATCGTCCGAGGCGAGGAAGAGCGCCGCCTTGGCGATCTCCTCGGGACGCCCGAACCGACCGATGGGTATGTGCACCAGGCGGCGCTGGCGGCGGGCCGGATCGGCCAGCAGCTCGGCCAGCAGCGGGGTCTCGATCGGCCCGGAGCAGATCGAGTTGGCCCTGATCCCCTTGCGGGCGTACTCGACGGCCAGCTCGCGGGTCATGGCCAGTACGCCACCCTTGGATGCCGTGTAGGCGATCTGTGCCGTGGCCGCCCCCATCAGGGCCACGAAGGAGGCGACGTTCACGATGGAGCCGCCGCCCGAGTCCAGCATGGCGGGCACCGCCGCCCGGCAGCCCAGCCACACCCCCTTCAGATTGACGTCCATCACCCTCTGCCACGTGGCCGGGGGAGTGTCGAGGACGCCACCGTCGTCGTGGGGGAAGATCCCGGCGTTGTTGAACAGCACGTGCAGCCCGCCGTAGGTGTCCACCGCCGCCCGCACCATGGCCTCGACCTGTTCCTCATCGGATACGTCCGTGGTCACTGCGGTGGCCGAGCCCCCGGCCGCCGTGATCTCGGCCACGGCCGATGCCGCCTGGTCGGCCACCACGTCGGCCACCACCACCTTGGCCCCTTCGGCCGCGAAGAGCGCCGCCGCCACTCGGCCGATGCCGCTGCCGGCGCCGGTGATCACCGCTACCTTGCCGTCGAGGCGTGCCATTGAAGCCTCCATTCCGTGTGCTGTCGGTTCCGGCCTGAGGCGATCGGCCCGGACCGGGGGGAACGTTAGGATCGCAGCCTGGCGAACCTTATCGGGGCACCGCGACGACGATGGGATACTGGCGACCATGACGCGGACCGGCCCCCGCCCCCTGATCGGGCTGTCCATGTACCGCCAGGTGACCAAGTGGTTGTCCTGGGACCGCGACGCCGCCCTGGTGCCCGGCGCCTACCTCGATCTGGTGGTGGCCGCCGGCGGCCGACCGGTGCTGTTCCCACCGGGGAGCGATGCCGTCGATGCCGCCACCGGGGGGTCCTCGCAGCCTGCGGGCGAAGGGTCCCTGGCCGAGCTCGACGGGTTGCTCTCGGTCCTCGACGGCCTGGTCCTCATCGGCGGGGGCGACCTCGACGCCAGGTGGTACGGGCAGGACCCCGACCCCCGGAACGGGGGCACCAACTTCCAGCGCGACGAGCTCGAGCTCGGGCTGCTGTCGGGAGCACTGGAGAGGGACCTTCCGGTGTTGGCCATCTGCAGGGGCGTCCAGCTGCTCAACGTCCACCTCGGCGGTGATCTGGTGCAGCAGCTGCCCGACCTCGTCGGATCGACCAATCACCAGCCGCGGCCCGGAGCGTTCGGCCCGGTGTCTGTCACCACCGAGGAGGGCAGCACGGTGAAGCGACTCCTCGGAGCGCGGGTGAACGTCCTTTGCAGCCACCACCAGGCGATCGGCGAGCTGGGTCGCGAACTGGTGGTGACCGCCAGAAGCAAGGATGGGGTGATCGAGGCCGTCGAGCTGCCGAACCACCGGTTCGTCCTCGGCGTGCAGTGGCATCCCGAGGAGTCCGGCGACCGTCGGCTGTTCGATGCCGTCGTCGACGCGGCGCGCATCCAGTAGCAGCAACCACCAGACACCGAGGAGCAGTCATGAGCAACGTCACCGCCGTGGTCAACCCGGCGACCGAGGCCGCCATCGCCGAGGTCCCTATCCAGGGGGTCGAGGAGGCCGACGAGGCGGTGGCCCGTTCACTCGAGGCCGGCCCGGCATGGAGGGCGATCGCGCCCGCCGACCGGGCGCGCCTGCTGCGCCGGTTCGCAGCCCAGGTGGAGGAGCACGGCGAGGAGTTGGCACAGCTCGAGACGGCCAACGTGGGCAAGCCCATCGGCGAGAGCCGCGACGAGGTGGGCATGGTGGCCGAGGTCTTCTACTTCTACGCAGGAGCGGTGGACAAGCACCGGGGCGCGACCGTGCCGGTGGCCGGAGGGGTCGACATGACCTTCCACGAACCGCTGGGCGTGGTGGCGGCCATCGTGCCGTGGAACTTCCCGATCGCCATCACTTCCTGGAAGGTGGGCCCGGCCCTTGCGACGGGGAACACCATCATCGTGAAGCCGGCGGAGATCACGCCCCTCACCGCACTCCGCCTGGCCGAGCTGGCCCTCGTTGCCGGCATCCCCGAGGGGGTGCTCCAGGTGGTGTCGGGCAAGGGCTCGGTCATCGGGACCCGCCTCATCGAGCATCCCGATGTGGCCAAGGTGGCCTTCACCGGTTCCACCGAGGTCGGACGCGAGGTGATGTCGCGGGCCTCGGGCACCATCAAGCGGGTCACCCTCGAACTGGGCGGCAAGTCGGCCTCGGTCGTCTTCGCCGACGCGGACCTGGAGCGGGCCGCCGCCGCCACGCCCGGTGGCGTTTTCGCCAACGCCGGCCAGGACTGCTGCGCCCGGAGCCGGGCCCTGGTGCAGCGCCCGGTGTTCGAGCGCTACCTCGAGCTGCTGGCCGATGCCGTTGACGCGTGGACGGTGGGTGACCCGACCGACCCGGCCATCAAGATGGGACCGCTGGTGTCGCGTGCCCAGCGCGAGGTGGTCTCGGGCTATCTGGCCGAGGGGATGGGGGAGCCCGGCGGAGGACCGGTCCCGACCCGCACCAGGGGAGCGGTGCCCGACGGCCCGGGCTTCTGGTTTCCGCCCACAGTGGTCGCCCCGGCCGGCGTCGACTGGCGCATGGCCCGAGAGGAGATCTTCGGGCCCGTGGTTGCCGTCATGCCGTTCGACGACGAGGAGGAGGCCGTCCGGCTGGCCAACGACACCCCCTACGGGCTGTCGGGCACCATCTGGACCAGGGACAGCGCCCGGTCACTGCGCATGGCCCAGGCCGTGCGGGCCGGCAACCTGTCGGTCAACTCCAACAGCTCGGTGCGGGTCCAGACCAGCTTCGGGGGCATGAAGCAGTCCGGGTTCGGCCGCGAGCTCGGTCTCGAAGCCCTGGCTTCGTACAGCGACGTGAAGAACGTCTTCGTGTCCACCGACGGCTGAGGGAGGGCCCGGGGTGAGCACCCATGCCGGCCGGGTCGCCGTCGTCACCGGGGCCAGCAGGGGCCTCGGTGCGGGATTGGCCGAGACGTTCGCGCGCAACGGGATGCTGCTCGGCCTGTGTGCCCGCACGCGGCCGGATGCGCGCGACGGGAGGACCGCGCTGACGGCCTCGGTGGACGTCACCGACGCCGACGCCGTCGATGCCTTCGCCCGGGCGGTGGTCGAACACTTCGGCAGGGTCGACCTGTGGGTGAACAACGCCGGCGTGCTTGCGCCCATCGGCCCGCTAGCCGATGCCGACCCGGTCGCCCTGCGCCGTCACTTCGACGTGAACGTGCTGGGCGTGGTGCACGGGACGGCCGCCTTCGTCCGCCACCTTCGTCAGCGCCCGGGGAAGGGCGCCCTGGTCAACATCTCCTCGGGGGCGGCGACGACGCCCTACGAGGGGTGGGCGGCCTACTGCGCCTCGAAGGCGGCCGTCGACATGATCACCGAGGTGGTGGCCCGGGAGGAGCGCTCAGCCGGGCTGCGGGCCTTTGCGCTGGCGCCCGGCGTGGTGGACACCGACATGCAGGACCTCATCCGCTCCACCCCGGAGGAGTCGTTCCCGGCAGTGCGGCGTTTTCGGCGCCTGCACCACGAGGGAGCCTTCAACTCGGCCGACTGGGTGGCCCGGTTCATCCTCGAGCGATGCCTGGGGGAGGTGGGTGTGGTCCGCCCCGGGGACGACACCGACACCGTGCGCCTCCGGGTGCCTGACCAGCCGGGGCGGCCTCAGAAGGAGAAGCCCCCGCCACCGGAGCCGCCCGATCCCGAGCCGTAGCCACTCGACCCGTAGCCGCCCGAGCCGTAGCCTCCGGACCCGGAGGCGCCCGAGCCGTAGCCACCCGAACCCGAACCCGAGTTCGACCCCGATCCCGAGCTCGAACCCGACGTGCCCAGGCTGCTCTGGCTCCCGTCCCCGCCGGAGCGGAGGCCCGAGATCAGTGACTCCAGTTCCGAGGAGGGGATGGCGAACCCGATGTTCTGCGCAGAGGTCCCGTCACTGGTGGTGCCGGCCGCAGCCGTATTCATGCCGATGACCTCTCCGGACGAGTTGAGGAGTGCTCCGCCGGAGTTGCCTGGGTTGATGGCAGCATCGGTCTGGATCATGTTGTTCAGCGTCTCACTGCCGCTGCCGCTGCTGTCGCCGGCGGTGACCTGACGCCCGAGAGCGGACACGATACCCGAGGTGACCGAGGCATTGTCGCCGAGTGCCAACGCATTGCCGATGGCCACCACCTCATCGCCGACCTGCACCTTGCTCGAGTTCCCGAACGTCACCACGGGCAGGTCGCTGACGTTCTGGATCTGCAGCAGGGCCACGTCCTTGTCGGGGTCGGCGCCGATCACGGTTGCGGGGAGCTGCTTGGTCGAGTTGTCGAGGGCGACCGTGACGCTGGCGGCGCCGTCAATGACGTGATTGTTGGTCAGCACTTCGCCGGTCGAGGTGATGATCATCCCGGTTCCCTCGTCGCCCGATCCTCCCCCGTCGTCGGCGGTGATCGACACGATGGCCGGTGACACGCTCTTGACGATCTGGCTGATCGAGGCAGACCCGGACGTGTTGGCCGCCACCCGGATGGGAGGAGCCGCGGCCGCGGACACCGACGTCGCGTCGTGGCGGGCCAGACCGGACAGACCGGCACCGGCGACGCCGCCGACCAGGACCGCGAGGGCAACGACGGCCACCACTCCACGTCGTGCTCTGGCCGGCCGCCGATGGGGTTCCGACTTGGGCCACGGGCCGGGTCCGCCGGCCATCGGATCGAAGGGAGGCCACCCGCCGGCCGGTGGCTGCCCGCTGCCGGCCGGGTGCTGCCCGCTGCCGGCCGGTGGTGCAGGAATCCCCAGAGGAGGTGTGGTCGAGCCGTGGGGAGGAGTCTCACCGAAGCGCCAGTCGGGCTCGGCAGTGGCCACCATCGGCATCGGCGCAACAGGGACGGTGCCGGGCGCGAACGTCGGGAGTGTGTCGGGCTGTTCGGCCGAGCCGGCGGTCCCAGGGACCTCGTAGGGGTTGTGTGTCATGGGCCCATCATCGAGAGCGTTCCTAAGGAGGAGGTATAGAGGCCATATGAGTCAGCGAAGAATGTGCTCGAGGGAGCACACCGGCTCCGGGCCGCGCGGCCCCGGCGCAGGTGGTGGCCTCGCAGGGTAACGTCGGGGCATGTCAGATCGTTCGCGCAAGATAGCCAAGCCGGCGGCGGCACTCGGCGTGCTGGCCACCATGGCCAGCATCTGGTGGTTCGCATTGAGGCCCCGGCGCAAGATCGAGGTCGTCGAGGTCGTCGAGGTCGTCGAGGTCGTTGAGACCGACGAGCCGGTCGAGCCGGTCGAGGCCGACGAGGCCGACAAGCCCGTCGAGGCCGACAAGCCCGACCAGTAGGCCCGGGACCTCCGGGCCGATCGGCCCATCCGGTGCGGGCCCCGGGCCGGTAGCCTCGCCCGGTGGCACCGGCATCACTTCGCCCGCTGCGTTCGCGGAACTTCGCCCTCATCTGGTCGGCCGCTCTGGTCTCCAACGTGGGCTCGTGGATGCAGACCGTGGCCCTCGGGATCCTGGTCTTCGCCCGGACCGACCAGCCCGGGTGGACAGGCCTGGTTGCGGCCGCCGGGTTCCTTCCCATCGGCCTGCTGGCACCCCTCGGCGGCGCACTGGCCGACCGGCTCGACCGCCGCCGTTGGCTGATCGTGACCACGTTTGCCGAGATGCTGTTCGCAGCGGTGCTGGCGGTGCTGGCCGCCACCGGGCGCGACACGCCGGTCGTGCTGGTGGTCCTCGCCTTCCTGGGCGGCGCCGCCGGGGCGATCGGCTTCCCCGCCTATCAGGCCATCGTGCCCGACCTGGTGCCCCGGGAGGACCTACTCGGGGCGGTGTCGCTCTCGTCGGCCCAGTTCAATCTGGGTCGGGTCATCGGGCCTGCGTTGGCCGGCGTGGCTTTGCTGTCGCACAACTACGCCCTGGTGTTCGGGATCAATGCAGCGTCCTTCGGCGCCGTGGTGGTGGCGCTGATGATGGTGCGGCTGCCCAGGCCCCTGGGGCAGGCCGGTCCGATGAGGATCGTGCAGCGCATCGCGGACGGGGCGCGAGCGGCGATGGCTGAGCCGGGCTGCCGCTCCGCCATCGGTCTGATCGCCATCGTGGCCCTGCTGGCGTCACCGTTCATCGCCCTGGTGCCCGCCATGTCCGGCGCCCTCCACCATGGCAGGAGCGACCCGGTGTTCACCGCGGTCCTGGTGACCGCCCAAGGGGTCGGGGCGGTCATCGGCGCCCTGGCCCTTCCCGCCCTGGCCGAGCGGGTGGGCCGGCTCAGCATGATGCGGTTCGCCCTCTTCCTATTGCCGGTGCTCCTGGTCAACTACGGGTTGGCCCCGTCACTGTGGTGGTCGGCGACCGCCTTTCTGTTCGTCGGAGCGGGGTACATCCTGGTGCTGTCGGGCCTCAACACCGTGGTCCAGCTGCGGGCGCCCGCCGAGGCGCGAGGCCGGATCCTGAGCATCTACATGATGGGCCTCGGCATCGTCTATCCCATCGGGGCCGTGCTCCAGGGGTGGATCGCCGACCGCACCGGGGTGAGGGCGGTGACGGTCTGGGGCGCAGTCGCCCTCCTCGCCGCGATGGCGTCGATCGCTGCGCTCCGCCCCGGCATCCTCGATGCTCTCGGTGACCAGTCAGCGCCTCAGGACGCTCCGGCCGCCCGGAGCACGGAGCTCCCGTGAGCGGGCCGGTGGCGGTGGAGGTCCTCACTGCAGCGGACGCCGAAGGCGCGCAACGCCGGGCCGCCGGGGCCCTTGTGGCGGCCGGCCTGGAGCCGGGCGACCGGGTGGTGTTCAGCCTTCCCTCGTCGTCGGCGCTGCTCTGCGCCGTCCTCGGTGCGCTGCGCGTCGGCGTGGTGCCGGTGCTGTTGAACGCCACGCTCCTCGAGGCAGAGCGTGGCGCGCTGGTCGCCGACGCCAATCCGGCCCTGGTCGTCACCGACCGGACCCGGCTGGAGGCGCTCGATGCCGGTCCGCCGGTGGCGTTGGCCCGCTATCCGCTGGCCCGGCCCATGCACTACACCTCGGGCACCACCGGACGGTCCAAGGGGGTGTGGTCGGGCCTGTGGGACGACGCCACCGCAGAGGCGGCCTTCACCGACGAGGCCGACCTGTGGTCGTTCGGGTCCGACGACGTCCACCTGGTCTGCTCCCCGATGTATCACTCGGTGTCGATCCGGTTCGCCGGCGGGACCCTGTTGCGCGGCGGCGCCTGCGTCATCCTCCGCCGATTCGACGCCGAGGTGGCCCGCCAGGCCCTGGACGGGGCGTTCGGCCCGGTGCCGACCACCACTTTCATGGCGCCTTCCGCGCTGGGCCGCCTGCTGGCCTCCGGGCCGGGGGGATCGGCCCGCTTCGGCTCCCTGCGCCTGTTGGTCCACGCCGGCTCCCCCTGCCCTCCGTCGCTCAAGTGGGCGGCCATGGACGCGGTGGGACCGGGCGTGCTCTGGGAGTTCTACGGGTCGACCGAGGGCCAGTTCACCGCGTGTCCGCCCGACGAGTGGTCGGCCCATCCGGGCACCGTCGGCAGGGCCCGTCCGGACCGGACCCTCTCGGTGGACGGGGACGGCACGATCTGGTGCCGTCCCCCCGGATTCGCCCGCTTCACCTACTGGCGGGACGAGGCCAAGACGGCGTCCGCCTGGCGGGACGGGGCATTCACCGTCGGGGATCTGGGGCGGCTCGACCACGATGGCTACCTCTTCCTCGACGGGCGTCGGGACGACCTGATCATCACCGGGGGGGTCAACGTCTACCCGGCAGAGGTGGAGGCGGTCCTGATCGAGGCGGAAGGCGTGGCCGAAGTCGCCGTCTTCGGGCTTGCCGATGACCGCTGGGGCCAGAGGGTGTGCGCCGCCCTGGTGCCCGCCGCGCCGGGTGCCTCTGTCGACCGAGGTGACCGCCGGCGCCTGGTGGAGGCGGTGAAGGACCTCGCCCAGAACCGGTTGGCCGGCTACAAGCGGCCCAAGCAGTACGAGGTGGTCGACGTCCTCCCCCGGACGGCCACCGGCAAGGTGCAGAGGAACCGGATCCCCGATCTCCTCGGTGGGGGCTGACCGGCGGCCAGGCGCGGTGCCGCACGACGCGCCACCGCCGGTCGGACTCGGGAACGCCAGTCTTCCGGCGTCGGGGCCGGCGTGGAGAACGGGGAATGTGGGGAATACTGAACGGATGAGCCCCGTCGATTTCGGCCCTCCGCTCGCCACCGTCAACCCCACCAACGGCGAGCTGCTCGAGTCCTTCGAACCCTATGACGCTGCCACGGTCGAGTCGCGCCTGGCGGTCGCCGCCGCCGCGGCGTCGGACTGGGCCACGAGCACATTCGCCGAGCGGTCCCGCTTGCTGATCACCGCAGCCGAGCTGTTCGAGGGAGAGCTGCCCGACATCGCCCACGTGGTGACCACGGAGATGGGGAAGCCGTTCGCCCAGGCCAAGGGCGAGGCGGCCAAGTGTGCCAGCGGGTTCCGCTGGTTCGCCGAGCATGCGGAGGCCCTCCTCGTCGACCAGGAGGTGCTGGTCGACGCATCGCTCGGCCTCATCGCCTACCAACCCCTCGGCGTCGTGCTGGCCATCATGCCGTGGAACTTCCCCCTTTGGCAGGTGGGCCGGTTCATCGCCCCGGCCGTCATGCTCGGGAACGTCGGGCTGTTGAAGCACGCCCCGAACGTGTCGCGCACTGCTCTGTTGCTGGAGGACCTGTTCGTGCGGGCCGGGGCCCCCGACGGCATCCTCCAGGCCCTGTTGATCGGCACCGACCAGGTGCCGGCCATCATCGACGATCCCCGGGTCGCCGCCGTGACCCTGACCGGCAGTGTCGGCGCCGGTCGGGCCGTGGCCGCCCTCGCCGGGGCGGCGGGAAAGAAGGTGGTGCTCGAGCTCGGAGGCAGCGACCCGTTCATCGTGCTCCCGTCGGCCGATGTCGACCGGGCGGTGTCGGTGGGCGTGCAGGCGCGGGTGCAGAACGCCGGCCAGTCGTGCATCGCCGCCAAGCGGTTCATCGTGCATGCCGACATAGCGGACGCCTTCACCGAGGGCTTCGTGTCCGGGATGGCGGCCCTGTCCGTTGGTGATCCGTTCGAACCCGCCACCGAGGTGGGGCCGTTGGTCAACGCCGCGGCCCGTGACACCATCGCCGCCCAAGTCGAGGACGCAAGGGCCAAGGGCGCCACCATCCTGTGCGGTGGCGAGCCGGTCGTCGGCCCCGAGGGCCCCGACCGACCCGGCTTCTTCTACCGTCCCACCGTCATCACCGGGATCACCCCGGACATGCGGGCGGCCAACGAGGAGCTGTTCGGGCCGGTGGCCCTGCTCTACGTGGTGGCCGACGCGGACGAGGCGCTGGCCGTGGCCAACGCCACCGAGTTCGGGCTCGGATCGAGCGTCTGGACGAACGATGCCGACGAACAGCAACGATTCGTCAACGAACTCCAGGCCGGGCAGGTCTTCGTCAACGGCATGGTGGTCTCCATGCCCCAGCTCCCCTTCGGTGGGATCAAGAGCTCGGGGATCGGGCGGGAGCTCTCCTCCCACGGCCTCCACGAGTTCTGCAACGTGAAGTCGGTGTGGATCGCCTGATGGCCGGGAGGCGCTCCTACTTCGACCATGCCGCCACCACGCCGATGCGCCCCGAGGCGGTCGAGGCCATGCTGCCCTTCCTGTCCGGCAACTTCGGAAACCCGTCGGGCAGCCACGCCGAGTCGCGGCGTGCCCGGCGGGCGGTGGACGACGCCCGCGACCAGGTGGCCCTGCTGCTCGGCGCCGACCCGGGCGAGGTGGTGTTCACCTCCGGCGGGACCGAGGCGGACAACCTGGCCGTCGCCGGTGCATGGGAGGCGATGGTCGCCACCTCCCCGACCCCGGCCACGTCGCTGGTGTGCTCGGCCATGGAACACCACGCCGTCCTCAACGCCTGCCGGGCCCTGGCCCGGCGCACCGGGGCCGAGTTGCGCGAGGTGCGGACCGGCAAGGACGGGATCATCGACCTCGACGCCCTCGCCGAGGCGTGCACCCCCGAGGTGGGCCTGGTGTCGGTGATGACGGTGAACAACGAGATCGGCACGGTGCAGCCCATCGGGTCGGTGACGGCCGTGGTCCGCCACCGGTCGCCCTCCGCCCTCGTGCACACCGACGCGGTGCAGGCGGTCCCCTGGCTCGACGGGCGCGAGCTGACCGCCGGGGCCGATCTGGTGGCGATCAGCGCCCACAAGTTCGGGGGGCCCAAGGGAGTCGGTGCCCTGGTGGTCCGCGACGGCACCGTGGTCCACCCCATCCTCCACGGAGGTGGCCAGGAGCGCGATCGCAGGAGCGGCACCCACAACGTGGCCGGCATCGTGTCCATGGCGGCCGCTCTGGCCGCCACCGACTCCGATCGTCCGAGCACGGTGGAGCGGGTGGGACGGATGCGTGATCGGCTGGGCGACGGGCTGCTGGCCACGGTGGCCGGGACGAGTGAGACCGGCGAGCGGTCGGCCCGCACCGCCGGCCACCTCCACCTCCGGTTCGCCGGCATCGAGAGCGAGGCACTCGTCGTCCTGCTCGACGAGGCCGGTGTGGCGGTGTCAGCCGGCGCGGCCTGCTCCAGCGGCGCGGTGGAGGCCAGCCACGTGCTGGAGTCGATGGGGTTCTCGCGCGAGGAGGCCACCGGCGGCATCCGGATCTCCCTCGGGGCGACGACCACCGAGGCGGACATCGACCACGCCCTGGCCGTCGTGCCGGGCGCGGTCGCGCAGCTGAGAGACTGACGGGATGCGCGTGCTGGTCGCCCTGTCCGGCGGTGTCGACTCCTCGGTGGCGGCCGCCCTGGTCGCCGAGCAGTACGGGCGTGACCAGGTGGTGGGGGCGACACTCAAGCTGTGGGGCGGCGCCTCGGATTCGGGCTGTTGCTCGGTGGCCGACGTGGAGGACGCCCGGCGGGTGGCCGACCAGCTCGGCCTGGTCCATCACGTCTTCAATTTCGCGGCCGGGTTCGACGAGCGGGTCGTCGACCCCTATGTGCGTGGTCACGCCGAGGGCCGCACCCCGAACCCGTGCATCGAATGCAACCGGCACCTCAAGTTCGACCGGCTGCTGGAGCGGGCCCGCACCCTGGGATTCGACGCGGTGGCAACCGGCCACCACGCCCGGCGGGTGACCACCGCGGAGGGGCGCTTCCGCCTGTGCCGTGGAGCCGACCCGCTGAAGGACCAGTCCTACGTCCTGGCCATGCTCGGACAGGACCAGCTGGCCCGCACCGTCTTCCCGGTAGGGGAGCTGACCAAGGGCCAGGTGCGCGACGAGGCCCGCCGTCTGGGGCTGCGAACCGCCGGCAAGCCCGACAGCCAGGATGTCTGCTTCATCCGCGCCGACCAGGGACGTGCGGCCTTCCTCGCCTCCCGCATCCCCCTGCATCCGGGCCGCCTGGTGGACCACGAGACCGGGGAGGACCTGGGCCCGGTCGAGGCGGTGGAGCTGGTCACGGTGGGGCAGCGGCGCGGGATGGGCCACGCCACCGACGGGAAGCGCCGATTCGTCACCGCCGTGGACATCGCAAACCGGCGGGTCTCGATCGGGTCGCCCGAGGCCGCCCACGCCTCGGACGTGCGCCTCCACACGGTGAGCTGGGTGGACGGGGCGCCCGCCGGCCTCGGCGGCCTCGGCGGCCCCGGCGGTCCGCATCACGGTGCAGGCGGGGCGGATGTCGGGGACGAGGCGGATGTCGGGGCCGAGGCGGGTGTCGCCGTCCTCGCCCAGTGCAGTGCCCACGGCCACCCGGTGCCCTCCAGCGTGCAGCTGGTGGGGGACGAGCTGTCGATCGTCTTCGGGGCGCCGCAACGGCGGGTGGCGCCGGGCCAGACCGTCGCCCTCTACGACCCCGACCACCCCGACACCGTCGTCGGATCGGGCATCGCCGGGTGAGCGCCAAGAAGCCGGTGAAGCCGGAAGGGGACGAGCCAGTGGGGGACGGCCGCGACCCCGTGGCCCGCGCCGAGGAGCTCCGGGCCCTCATCGCCTATCACAACGACCGCTACCACCGGCTCGACGCCCCGGAGATCGCCGACGCCGAGTTCGACGCCCTGGTCCGCGAGCTGCGGTCCATCGAGGCCGATCATCCCGACCTGGCCGTGCCGGACTCGCCGACCGCAACGGTCGGGGCGGCGCCGTCGACCCTCTTCGCCCCGGTGGTCCACCGCGTGCCCATGATGAGCCTCGACAACGCCTTCAGCGGCGAGGAGCTCCAGGCGTGGGCCGATCGGCTGGCCAAGCAGATCCCCGCCGACACCGCGTTCGTCTGCGAGCTCAAGATCGACGGGCTGGCCATCTCGCTCACCTATGTCGACGGTGGCTTCGTCCAGGCCGCCACCCGGGGGGACGGGCGCACCGGGGAGGACGTGACCGCCAACGTGGCCACCATCGGCGCAATTCCGAGCCGGTTGCGCCCGGAGGTGGGCCCGCCGCCGGCGGTGATCGAGGTACGGGGCGAGGTCTACATGCCGGTGTCCGCCTTCGAGGACCTCAACCGGCGCCAGGCCGAGGCCCACGAGCGACTGTTCGTCAACCCACGCAACTCCGCCGCCGGTTCACTGCGCCAGAAGGACCCGTCGATCACCGCCACGCGGGCGCTGTCCTTCTGGGCCTACCAGGTGGGGGAGCTCACCGCGACCCGGGGGGGGCGAAGGGGTTCGGATGACGACGCGGCCCTGCCCCCCGAGCTCACCACCAGCCAGTCCAAGACGATGGACTGGCTCGGCCGGGCCGGGTTCCCCGTCAACCCCGAGCGTCAGGTGGTCCACGGCCTGGAGGAGGTCCTGGCCTTCTGCCGCCGGTGGGAGGAGAGCCGCCACGACCTCGACTACGAGATCGACGGTGTGGTGGTGAAGGTGGACGACCTGGCCCAGCAGCGCCGGCTGGGATCGACCTCCCGGGCCCCGCGGTGGGCCATCGCCTACAAGTTCCCCCCAGAGGAACGCTCGACCGAGCTGGTGGACATCGAGGTCTCCATCGGGCGCACCGGAAAGGCCACCCCGTTCGCCGTGCTGCAGCCGGTCTTCGTGGGTGGATCGACCGTCTCGCTGGCGACGCTGCACAACGAGGACCAGGTGAGGGCCAAGGACGTGCGACCGGGCGACACGGTGATGGTGCGCAAGGCTGGCGACGTCATCCCCGAGGTGGTGGGACCGGTGCTGTCCGATGGGCACCGCCGACGGCCGGCGTGGACGTTCCCGACCCACTGCCCGGTGTGCGGGGGGCCGTTGGTGCGCCTGCCCGACGAGAGCGACACCTTCTGCACCAATCTCGACTGCGCCGGCCAGCGGGTGCAGCGCATCGCCCATTTCGCCTCGCGGTCGGCCATGGACATCGAGGGCCTCGGCGAGCAGCGGGTCCAGCTGCTCGTCGGCCACGGCCTGCTCGTCGACGTGGCCGACCTCTACTCGTTCACTCCTGCCACCTTCGAGGGGCTCGAGGGGTTCGCGGAGCTGTCGATCGCCAACCTCCTCGGCGCCATCGGAGCGTCGCGGGACCGGCCCCTCAGCCGGGTGCTGATCGGCCTGGGCATCCGCCACCTGGGCCAGGTGGGGTCCCTGGCCCTGGCCCGGGCCCTGGGTGACATCGACGCCGTCATGGGTGCCGACGAGGAGAGCCTGGCCGCGGTGGAGGGGGTGGGACCGGTCATCGCCTCGAGCGTCGTCCGCTGGTTCGGCTCCGACGTCAACCGTTCGGTGACCGAGCGGCTCCGGGCCGCCGGCGTCAACATGGTGGAGCCGGGTGCGGGCAGCACAGGCGGGTCGGCCGTCCGGGCCCAGACGCTGGCCGGCAGGTCGGTGGTGGTGACCGGGACACTCGAGGGCCTGACCCGTGAGGAGGCGGAGGGGGCGATCATGGCCCGGGGCGGCAAGTCTCCGGGCACGGTGTCGAAGAAGACATTCGCCGTGGTGGTGGGGGAGTCGCCGGGTGCGTCCAAGGTGACCAAGGCCGAGCAACTCGGTGTGCCGTTGCTCGACGCGGAGGGCTTCGCCTCCTTGCTCGAGACCGGAGGGCTCCCGGCCGGGGACTGACGGGGCCCAACGGTGCCCCGGAGTGCCCGGCCGGATCCCGCGACCCTCCACCGCTCGCGGGCGACGATTCGGTAGCCTGGTGGGGAAATCATGCCGAGCATCACCGACTCCATCGGACGTGTCCTCGGCGGCCGTTACCGACTGGTCACCGCCCTGGGTACCGGTGCGTCCGCACACGTCTACCTGGCCGACGACGTGTCGCTGCACCGGAGGGTGGCCATCAAGGTCCTCCACCCGGCCCTGGCCGGCGACGTCGCCTTCCTCAAGCGCTTCCGGGCCGAGGCGCGGGCGGTGGCCGCCCTCAACCACCCCAACATCCTGCAGGTCTACGACTGGGGCGAGGAGGACGGCGAGCCCTACCTGGTCCTGGAGTACCTGGCCGGGGGGAGCCTCCGCCAGGTCTACGACACCGGGGTGCTGCTCACCCCCCAACAGGCGGTGCAGGTGGGGTTGCAGGCCGCCGCCGGGCTGGACTACGCCCACCGCCGAGGCCTCATCCACCGCGACATCAAGCCGGCCAATCTGCTCTTCGACGCCGATCGGCGGCTCCGGATCGCCGACTTCGGGCTGGCGCGGGCCCTGGCCGAGGCGGCGTGGACCGAGCCGGACGGCGCCATCCTGGGCACCGCCCGGTACGCCGCTCCCGAGCAGGTCGAGGGCTGGGTGCTCGACGGCAGGGCCGACGTCTACGCGCTGGCACTGGTGCTCTACGAAGGGGTGACCGGTGAGGCACCGTTCATCGGCGACACGACGGTGGCCACCCTGATGGCCCGGGTGGGCGCCCTGCTGCCCGAACACGACGCACTGGGCCCGCTCAGCGACGTCCTGGTGTGGGCGGCCGCTCCCGACCCGGCCGAGCGCCTCGACGCCTCCCATCTGGCGGCCCGGCTGCAGGCGCTGGCCGTGGCACTGCCGGCACCCGAACCGCTGCCCATCGTGGATGCCGTCCCCCTCGTGGAGGCCCGTGAGGTGGGAAAGGCCATGGTCCGACCGGCCCGACGGCCACCCCTCCACGACGAGCAGGATCTCACCGAACTGGGTGAACCCGCGGTTGGCGAAGGTCCGCCGAAGCGGACCGGGTCGGCGCCGCCGGCCGCCGTCCAGGCGGAGGACACCCCCCGGCCCCGAAGGCGGTGGCCGTGGGTCGCAGCCGCCGTCGTGGTGGTCGCCGCTGTGCTCGCCGGCGGGATCAGCTACGCCGTGGCGAACAAGGTCTTCACCCCGAGCCACCCGGTGCCGCTCCTGGTCGGGAAGTCACTCGTCGAGGCCAACGCTGCGGTGCACCCCGACCGCTTCACCGTGCGGGCCACCGGCCACCGGACCAGCATCACGATGGGGACCGGCCTGATCCTCAGCCAGCAGCCCCAGCCCCGTAGCGGGGGCCAGCCGGTCACGGCCAAGGAGGGCTCGGTCATCGGTGTCGTGGTGTCCACCGGGCCACCGCCGGTGGCCATCCCCGACCTCACCACCTTCACCAACTGCAACGACGCCGTCCAGGCCCTGAAGGCGGTTCACCTGGTCGGGGTGTGCCCCGCCGCGGCCGCGCAGTACAGCTCGACCGTGGTGGCCGGTGCCATCCTTGCCACCTCGCCCACCGGCACCGCCCCCTACGGTTCGACGGTGACCGTCATCACCTCCAAGGGCCATGCGCCGGTGGCCATCCCCACAGTGACCGGGGCCGGGTCGACGTACGCCACCGCCTCGGCCGCGCTGACCGCAGCCGGCTTCGTCCCGGCACAGGCCAAGCAGTACAGCTCCACGGTGCCCACCGGCCAGGTCATCGGTACGACGCCCCCACCCTCGGCCGGCCCCCAGCCGTTCGGCTCCACGGTGACCGTCGACCTGTCGCAAGGGCCCCAACCGGTGACCGTCCCCAACCTGGTGGGGGACTCGGTGGCCGCCGCCACCAGTGCGCTCCAGGCCCTCGGTCTCAATGTCGCCGGCCCCTACGGACCGCCCGGCTCGACCACGGTGCTTTCGACGGACCCGGCGGTGGGGTCGTCGGTGCTGCCCGGGACCACCGTCAACATCTACACCCTGTGACCCCTGCCCGGGCCGGCTGCGAGCTGTGCGAGGCCGCCCGCATCACCGAGTGGTTCCACGAGGACGACACCTGCTGGGTGGCCGACTGCGAGGTGTGCGGGGTCCCCATGGTGGTGTGGAAGCAGCACGGCAGCGAGCCCCCCGAGGTCGAGCTCGACCACATGCTGACCCAGCTGGGGCTCGTCGCCGACGTGCGCCTGGGATCGGGCGAGTGGTCCTACGACCGGGTCATGCGTCAGATCCCCGACCACTTCCACGCCCACGCCCGCGACCCCAACTGGTGGTTCCGGCGGTTCGGCCGGCGGTGACCGCCGGATGAGTGCGGTGCGTCCGTGATCAAGTACCTGGGGTCCAAGCGTCGGTTGGTGCCGGCCCTCACCGTCCTGGCCGCGGCGTCCGGGGCCCGGACCGGGCTCGACCTCTTCACCGGGACCACCCGGGTCGCCCAGGCGTGGAAACGGCAGGGGATGAACGTGACCGCGGTGGACAGCGCCCGCTTCGCCCACGTCCTGGCCCGGTGCTACGTGGCCACCGACCCGTGGGCCGAACCGACCCTCACCCCCGCGTTGTCCGTTGCCGTCGACCGGCTCAACGCCCTGCCGGGCAGGCCTGGCTACGTGACGGCCACCTTCTGCGAGTCGTCGCGGTACTTCCGGCCCGAGAACGGCGCCCGCATCGACGCCGTGCGCGACGCCATCGAGGCCGAATACGCCGGAAGCGACCTCTGGCCGGTGCTGCTGACCAGCCTGCTCGAGGCCGCCGACCGGGTCGATTCGACCACCGGCCTGCAGATGGCCTACCTGAAGCAGTGGGCGGCGCGGGCCCATCAGCCGCTCCGGCTGCGCATGCCCGAGCTCCTGGCCGGGCCGGGGCGGGCCGTCCGGGGTGATGCCTGCGCGCTGGCCGGCGCGCCGGAGCTGGGCGAGGTGGACCTCGCCTATCTCGACCCTCCCTACAACCAGCACCGCTACGACTCCAACTACCACGTGTGGGAGACCATCGTCGCCTGGGACGCTCCGTCCCACTACGGCGTGGCCTGCAAGCGCACCGACCTCAGGGACCCGTCCACCCGCAGTGCCTTCAACGGGAGGCGGACGATGCCGGCCGCCCTGGCCCGGGTGGTCACCGCGGTCCGGGCCGAGGTGGTGATCCTCTCCTACAACAACGAGTCGTGGCTGAGCTACGAGGAACTGCACGAGCTCTGCGCCGGCCGCGGCCATGTGGAGGTCCTGGCCTTCGACTCCGCCCGCTACGTGGGGGCGAGGATTGGCATCCACGACCCCGCCGGCCGCAAGGTGGGGACCGTGTCCCACCTCCGCAACACCGAATACGTGCTGGTGGCCGGACCGCGGGCCCGGGTCCGGCGCATGGTGGACGCCGTCGTGGCGGCCGGACTGGGGCGGCCGACGGACCGCCCGGTGCCGGTACCGGTCGGACAGCCACGCGTTACCCTGCCGGTTTGACCGCGGCGCCGGGGGGCTGCCAACGTGGGCGGAACGAGTCACGCGCGGCCGACCCGGCGTGCGGTCGCGGCGAGCGGGCACCGAAACGGGGAACGAGGACATGGGAGCACTGGACGGACGGATTGCAATCATCACCGGAGCGGGGCGCGGCATCGGCCGTGAACACGCCCTGTTGTTCGCCTCCGAGGGGGCCAAGGTGGTCGTCAACGACCTGGGCGGTGCCCTGGACGGCTCCGGAGACGACCGCTCGCCGGCCCAGCAGGTGGTCGACGAGATCAAGGCAGCCGGTGGCGAGGCGGTGGCCAACGCCGACGACATCACCGACTGGGAGGGTGGCAAGCGCCTCATCGACACCGCCGTCGAGACCTTCGGGGACCTGCACGTGCTGGTCAACAACGCCGGCATCCTGCGTGACCGGGTGCTGGTCAACATGTCCGAGTCCGACTGGGACTCGGTCATCCACGTGCACCTGAAGGGGCACTTCGTCCCGACCAGGCACGCGGCGGCCTACTGGCGCGAGCAGACCAAGGCCGGGGTCGAGGTCAAGGCCTCGGTCATCAACACCTCGTCGACGTCGGGGCTGCTGGGCAACCCCGGGCAGTCCAACTACGGAGCGGCCAAGGCCGGCATCGCCGCCTTCACCACGATCGCCGCCGACGAACTGGTGCGCTACGGGGTCCGGGTCAACGCCATCGCCCCGGCGGCCCGCACCCGGATGACCGAGCACACCCCCGGACTCTCCGACATCGTGCAGGCCCCGACCGATGCCTCGGTGTTCGACAGCTGGGACCCGGCCAACGTCCCGCCGCTGGTGGCCTACCTGGCCACCGAGGGCTGCCCCTCGACCGGCAGGGTCTACTTCGTGCACGGCGGCCAGGTCCGACTGTTCCAGCCCTGGACCATGACCGACTCCATCGACAAGAACGATCGCTGGACGGTGACGGAGCTGCAGGCGGAGATGCACCGGCTCGGAGGCTGAGCCGTGTTCCGGGTCGGGGGACCCGGACGACCAGCCGATGACCGGAGCTTCGACACCGCCGAGGTGATCGAGGCCGAGGCCCTGCTCAGCGGCACCGGCGCCGGCGCCGAGGGCGGCATCGTCGTCCCGTGGCCCCTGCTCTTCCGGCACCGGATCCACCGGCGGCTGGCCCGATCGGAGCGTTACCAGTGGTGGGTGCTGTGGACGGTGCTGGCCGGCCTGTTGTCGGTGAACATCACCTTCACCGTGTTCGTGGTGGCGCTGCCGCAGGTGGCCACCCAGCTCCACACGACGGTGACCACCCTCACCTGGACGTCAACCGGTCCCCTGCTGGCCTTCGGCGTGGCCGCGCCGATCCTCGGCAAGCTCGGCGACCTGCGGGGCTACCGGCGGCTCTACCTGTGGGGGCTGTCGGGCGCCGCGGTCAGCGTGGTCCTCACCGCCTCGGCCCCGACCGCCGGCGTGCTCATCGCTGCGCGCCTGTTCGACGGGGTGCAGGGCGCGGCCACCGGAGCGGCGTCGATGGCCCTGGTCCTCCAGGCCTTCTCCCATGAGGACCGGGTCAAGGCCATGGGCTGGTGGGCCCTGGTGGGCGCGGGCGGCCCGGTCCTCGGGGTGACCATCGGCGCGCCGATCATCCAGTACTTCGGGTGGCGGGCCCTCTTCTGGGGAGAGCTCCCCCTGATGGCCATCGCCGCCGTGCTGGCCGTCGTCGTGCTTCCCGCCCACGACGGCTCCGTCGAGTTGGCGTCGGACGGCGAGGGGCCCGAACCCAGGGCCGCCGGGGCGCCCAGGGAGCCCGAGACTGCCGACCGGGCCGGAGCGGACCCGGTGCCGGCCGGCGCGCCCAACGCCCCGCCGGCCGCTGCCTCACCGACTGACCGTGCAGGCGACTCCCCGGTCAGCCCCTGGCGCCAGCTCGACTGGATCGGGTCGGCCGCCCTCTCCGGCGCGGTGACTGCCGGCCTGCTCGGCCTCAACCTCGCCCCTTCGTGGGGCTTCACCGCCCCGGCCACCCTGGCCATCTTCGCCGTCAGCCTGGTGGCGGGGGTGTACTTCGTCCTCCACGAGCGCACCACCCCCCGCCCGCTCATCCCGCTCCACTACTTCTCGAAGCGCAACTTCGTCTTCCCCCTCGGGGCGCGTGCCTTCGTCAACTTCTCCTACATGGGCGGGTTCTTCCTCTTCCCGATCCTCATGGAGCGGGTGTACGGCTACAGCGAGACGAGTGCCGGCCTCCTGTCGACGGCCCGGCCGCTCATGTTCTCGATCTCGGCACCCATCGCCGGCTATGCAGCCGTCAAGGTGGGGGAGCGTTGGTCGGTGGTGGTCGGGGCCGTGACCCTCACCGTGTCGATGCTGGTCTTCACCCAGGTCGGGTCCGACCCTTCGGTGGTGATCATCGTCCTGGCGCTGGCGCTCTCCGGCCTGGGCAACGGGATCTCGACCCCGTCGACGGCCTCTTCGGCGTCGAACGAGGTGGCACCGGACGAGCTCGGCGTGATGAGCGCGGCGCAGTTGCTCATCACCCAGATCGGCATCGTGGCCGGCATCCAGGTGATGGTGACCGTGCAGGCATCGGGCCACGGCGGGGTGGGCTCGCTGGCCTCGTTCCACCGGGCCTTCGCGGTGGGGGCGGTGGTGGCCGTCCTCGCCGCCGTCTGCGGGTTCTTCGTGCGCAACACGGCCCGCCCCGGCAGGGTGCGGCCTGCGTCCGAGATGCCGGTCACCTAGCCGGCAGGTCGGTCGGCCGACCGCAGGGCTGCTACTCGGTCATCGCCTGGATGCGGGCGGCGATCTCCGCCGCTGTCGGGTCGGGGGTCAGCGACTGCAGGGCCATCAGCTTGGCGAGGTCACCTTCCACCTTGATCTTGCCCTGCATGAACGCCTGGAGGCCGGCCTGGGGGTTGCCCTCGATCAGGATGGCCTTGGCGATGTCGTAGCCCATGGTGATCTTGAGGTCCACCGGATCGATGTGGCCGATGTCGATCACCAGCTCGCCGCCGCTGGTGTCTGCGTGGGCGTGCACGGCCCCTTCGCCGAAGGGGACCTCCACCACGACAAGGTTCATCCGGATCGAGTGGTCGATGGGGGCTACCTGGCCGTCGAACTCCGCCCGGATCGCCTGCGCCTCGGCCAGCCATTCGTCGCTCAGAAACAGATAGGTGGCCATCGGTGTGCCGCTCCTCGCCCGTTGGTGGAATCCCTCGGCCGTTCACTCTACTCCCGGGCCGGTTCCGTTGGGTCGCCCCGAGGTGCCGTCGAGCCGCCCCCCCACCTTGACGGCTGTCCGACGCATGCGCGCCGTTGGGCAGGCCCCGGCATCACCGGTAGCATCCCGTTCCGTGACTGCTCCCATCATCCCTGGTTGTGAGCCGTGGTCCGCCGACGGCGGATCCCACGGCGTGCTCGTCCTCCACGGGTACACCGGCAACCCCCAGTCGATGCGGCCCCTGGCAGAGGCGGCCGCCGCAGCCGGCTACACCGTCGACCTGCCCCTGCTTCCGGGCCATGGCACCGCCATCGAGGACTTGCTGCCCACCCGGTGGGAGGACTGGTCCGGGGGGGCGGAGGCCGCCTACGAGGCGTTGGCCGCCCGGTGCGACAAGGTGATGGTGACCGGCCTGTCGATGGGCGGGACCCTCACCTGCTGGCTGGCCGAGCGCCACCCCGAGATCGCCGGCATCGCCGTGGTCAATCCCCTCATCGACCCGCCGCACGCCGAGCTCCGCGACGGCATCCGCAGCCTGCTCGATGCCGGCACCACCGTGCTCGACGGCATCGGATCGGACATCAAGAAGGCGGGGATCACCGAGTCCGCCTACGCGGGCACGCCGCTCGCGCCCTTGCTGTCGTTGTTCGACGGGGCCGACGAGGTCCATGCCAAGCTGGCGGACATCCACTGTCCGACCTTGATCCTGTCCAGCCGCGAGGACCACGTGGTGGAGCCGGTCTCCGGCGACGTGCTGGAGCGCTCGGTCGGAGGCGGGGTCGAGCGGGTCCACCTCGAGAACAGCTACCACGTGGCCACTCTCGACAACGACGCCGCGCTGCTCGAGAAGAAGGTGGTCGACTTTGCCTTCGAGGTCCTGGGCGGCCCCGGCACCGTCGCCTCCTGATGACCGAGCCCGGACGGCTGACCCGCGACGACGTGGCCCACGTGGCCTCCCTGGCCCGCCTCCACCTCAGCGACGAGGAGCTCGACCTCTTCACCGGCCAGCTGGCCGAGGTGCTCGACCACGCCTCGGACGTGGCGTCGCTCGACCTGGCCGGCGTGGCCCCCACTGCCCATGCCATGGCGGTGGTCAACGTGCTGCGGCCCGACGAGGTCCGCCCGGGGATGGACCGCGAGGAGGTGCTGGCCCAGGCCCCGTCGGTGGAGGACCACCGGTTCCGGGTGCCCCGCATCCTCGGCGAGGCACCGTGACCACCCGCTCACCGGCGGCCGAACAGGCGGCCATGGTGCGGGCGGGGGAGTGGTCCGCCGTGGACGTCCTCGAACAGCACCTCGCCGCCATCGAGGCCGGCGACGAGGCGATCCACGCCTTCAACCTGGTGACCGCCGACGAGGCGCGTGCCCAGGCACGGGCCGTGGACCGGAAGGTGGCCGACGGGGGGGACCCGGGTCTGCTGGCCGGGGTCCCCGTGGCGCTGAAGGACAACCTGTGCACCCGTGGGGTGCCCACCACCTGCTCGTCGCGCATCCTCGAGGGGTGGAAGCCCCCCTATGACGCCACCGTCGTGACCCGGTTGGCCGAGGCGGGCGCCTTGCTGGTCGGCAAGACCAACATGGACGAGTTCGCCATGGGCTCCTCGACCGAGACCTCGGCCTTCGGCCCCACCCGGAACCCGCACGACACCGGTCGGGTCCCCGGCGGGTCCTCGGGCGGCTCCGCCGCCGCGGTGGCCGCCGGCTTCGCCCCGCTGGCCCTCGGCTCGGACACCGGGGGCTCCATCCGCCAGCCGGCGGCTCTGTGCGGGGTGGTGGGAATGAAGCCCACCTACGGGACGGTGTCCCGCTACGGCCTGGTGGCCTTCGCCAGCTCGCTCGACCAGATCGGCCCCTTTGCCACCTCGGTGGCCGACGCCGCCCTGCTCTTCGACGTCATCGGCGGCCACGACCCGCTCGACTCGACCTCGCTCAACCGTCCGACGCCGCGGGTCCTGTCGGTCATCGACGACGGCGTCGACGGGCTGACCGTCGGGGTGCTGACCGAGTTCCTCGACGGAGCCGCCCCGGACGTGGCGGACCGGGTGCACCAGGCGGCCGAGGCCCTGGCCGCGGCCGGTGCCCGGGTCGAGGAGGTGTCGGTCCCCGAGGTCACCCTCGGGCTGTCGGCCTACTACCTGATCGCACCCGGGGAGGCGTCCTCCAACCTGGCCCGGTACGACGGCGTCCGCTACGGCCTGCGGGTCGATGCCGAGGACACCGTGGCGATGAACACCGCCACCCGGTCGGCCGGCTTCGGTGACGAGGTCAAGCGCCGGATCATGCTCGGCACCTACGTGCTGTCCGCTGGGTATGTGGACGCCTACTACAACCAGGCCCTCCGGGTGCGCACGAAGATCATCGACGGGTTCGCCGCCGCCTACCGCCACTGCGACGTGCTGCTCGGCCCCACCGCCCCGACCACCGCCTTCGCCCTGGGGGCGAAGACGGGCGACCCGCTCACCATGTACCTGTCCGACGTCTGTACCATCCCGTCCAATCTGGCCGGACACCCGGCCATCAGCATCCCGTTCGGAGCGGGCGATGACGGACTGCCGGTCGGGGTCCAGCTCCTCGGCCCGGCCCTGTCCGAGGGCACGGTGCTGAAGGTGGCCGCCGCGTTGGAGGCGGCCGCACCGCTGCTCGCCCCGCCGGCGCCGGCACCGGGGCCTGCCGAGGGGGTGGCGACGTGAAGCCGGGTTGGGAGATGGTCGTCGGCCTCGAGGTGCACTGCGAGCTCAAGACGGACACCAAGCTGTTCTGCGGCTGCCCCAACATGTTCGGGGACGAGCCCAACACGAACGTGTGCCCGGTGTGCCTGGGCCTGCCCGGCTCGCTGCCGGTGCTCAACCAGAAGGCGGTGGAGATGGCCATGGCCATCGGCACGGCCCTCAACTGCGAGATCCGGCCCTCGACCTTCCACCGGAAGAACTACTTCTACCCCGACCAGGCCAAGGACTATCAGATCAGCCAGTACGACGAGCCGATCAACGCGAACGGGCACCTCGACCTTCCCGACGGGTCGCGGGTGGGCATCGAACGGGCCCACATGGAGGAGGACACGGGCAAGACGACCCATGCCGGCACCTCCGGGCGGATCCATGGGGCGGACTACTCACTGGTCGACTACAACCGGTCGGGCGTGCCGCTGGTGGAGATCGTCAGCGCCCCCGACATGCGCTCGTCGGCCCAGGCCCGGGCCTATGCGACCGAGCTGAGAGCGGTGCTGGTGGCCTCCGGCGCCTCCGACGGAAAGATGGAGGAGGGCTCGATGCGGGTCGACGCCAACGTGTCGGTCCGGCGTTCGGCCGGCGACCCCTTCGGCACCCGCTGCGAGATCAAGAACCTCAACTCCGTGCGCTCGCTGGGCCGGTCCATCGACTACGAGGCCGACCGCCAGATCGCCCTCCTCGAGTCCGGGGAGGCGGTGGTCCAGCAGACCCGGCACTGGGACGAGGACGCCGGACGCACCGTGGCGCTGAGGTCGAAGGAGGAAGCCTACGACTACCGCTACTTCCTCGAGCCGGATCTGGTGCCGTTGGTGCCGGATGCCGAGTGGGTCGAGGCGGTGGCCGCCACGCTGGGCATGATGCCGGCCACCCGCCGGGCACGCCTGATCGATCTGCTCATCGACGGCGGTGGTGCGTCCGAGGCCCAGGTCGACCAGGTGGCGACCGTGGTCGACCTCGGGCTCGACGACCTGGTGGTCGCCGCGGTGGCCGCTGGGGTCGGCTCGGGGCTGGCGCTGGCTCGGACGGCCAACGAGGCCGCCACCGACGCCGACGCGGCCCGGCGGCTCGACTCCGGGTCGTATGTGGCGCTCTTGACGATGGAGGGCGCGGGCACCCTGACCGCCACCCAGGCCAAGGCGCTGCTGGTCGACCTGCTGGCCGACGGCGGGGGCGATCCGGTCGCCATGGCCAAGGCAAGGGGCTTCGAGGCCATGTCCGAAGACTCGCTGGCCTCCACCGTGGCGGAGGTGGTGGTCACCCACCCCGACGAGTGGGAACGCTACTGCGAGGGCGGCGAGAAGGGGGACAAGCTGGCCGGCTTCTTCACCGGCCTGGTGATGAAGGCCACCCGCGGGCGGGCCAACGGCAAGGCCGTGGCTGTCGAGCTGGAGCGCCTGCGCGGCAGCTGACCGACCCCGGGCCGCCTGCGCTATGCGGCGGTCGACATGAAGCGGAGGCCCCTCAGCACGTCGAGGGCACCGGGCGGCCCCCCGGCGGCGAGGTAGGGCCCCGAGGGTAGGAACCCGAGGCGAATGATGAAGACCGGACGGGCCGGGATGTCGGGCTTGGGGGTGAGGGAGCGCCAGGGGCTGTAGAGCATCCACACCCCGCTCGGGTCCTCGAAGACGGAGGCCTCGCCCGGGCCGGCCCCCTGGGAGTTGGAGCCGAGGAGCGGCAGGGTCGAGGTGTCGGAGCAGGGCCCCTCCGGCCCTGCGCAGCGGGCCGCTCCGATGCCGTAGGCCGGCTGGTTGAACCAGTTGCCCGAGTAGAAGACCCAGTAGGTGCCGCCCACCTGCACCATGTCGGGAGCCTCGACGATGGTGCCCTGCCACGGCTCGTCGGGGCTCATCAGGAGGGCGGGCGGGCCGGTCAGGCTGAGCCCGTCGGCGGCCAGGGGTTGTGACCACAGCTTGGTCGGCGTGGAGGCGCCCCCGATGTTCTGGTCCGACTTCCAGAGCATCCAGTTGGTGCCGCTCGCATCGGTGAAGACGCGCGGGTCGATGGCGCCACCCTGGGTGATCGGGCAGATGAAGGGGGTCGCCGTCGGGACGAAGGGACCGGTGGGGGAGGAGCCGACGGCGACCCCGATGCACTGCATGGTGGGGCTGGACCCAGTGATCGCCGCAGTGAAGTACAGCACGTAGGTCGACCCGAACCGATGGATGTCGGGGGCCCAGGTATAACCGGGAAGGGCCCACCCGGGGAGTTGGGGGAGGGCGTCGGTGAACGGCGACCAGGTGGTGAAGTCGGTGCTCGAGGACACCGGGACGTTGATCGTCGGAGGACCTGGCTGTCCGCTGGTGTAGAGGAAGTAACGGCCCTCGGTGGCATAGAGCAGCGGATCCGACTGGTCCTGGCCCGAGCTGACCAGCAGGCCGGGGGAGGCGGGGTCCGGGCTGACGGGAGGGCGGAGGGCGGCGGCGGTCGGCAGTGGCGTCGAAGCGGCCGGAAGCGGCGCTGTCGGGACGTGCGGGACGTGCGGGCGGCCGGCGGCAGTGGCACGCACCGCGAGCGAGCCGGTGCCCGCCAGCACGGCGACGACCACCGCTACCGCCACCGCCACGACGAGCACGGCAAGCCAGTGGCCCGGTCGCCCGAACCTCTTCGCTGTGACCGTCTGCTGGCTGCGGTTATTGCCCATGCGAGCGTGTGACCCCTTGGCGTGTTCCCGAGGAGCACCGACCTCCCCCCGGTTCGTGGCCACCGCAACGCTACCGCCGGACGGTGGCGCCCGTGCCAAGGCCGGTGCGAAGGACTCCGATGCTGGGGAAGACCGGTGGACATCTTCGGAGATCCTGGGGACGCGGCAAGAAATCCTGAGGAAAAGGTAAGGATTTCGCTACACCCTCTTGACCCTGGTTCGGCCCTCGATCACAGTGTCAATTGTTCGGAAAGCCGAAGCCCCAAGGGCTCTGAGGCGAGGACCGATGGAAGGGCCGCAAGGCCGCTCCGGACGTCCGGATCACAGGGTCGGCGGGGCCGTAGGCGACCGAAGCGGTGGTACGGGGACGGACCGGGGCGCCCTCCGGGGAGCAGCGGTCCGGTGCCTGTTGCAGGGTCGTCCGACACGGCTCGGCGCAGGTGAGGCCGGTGCCACTGGCCACGTGGCCCCAAGGAGCTGGAGCGGTTTCGGCCGCTCGGTTACTTGGGGCTGCGTCGCGTCCGGCCGTCGATCGCGCCGCGCCTGCGTGGCGGATCGAACCGGGCGAACGGGCCGGCAGCTCAGTGGTGGTGCGTCGATGGCGCCACGGGCGCCACGGCCTCCATCCGGCACGGGTCTTCGTCCTCGTCGTTGCACCGTTCGCACTCGAGCTCGATCGTGCTGTGGGCGATGGCAAACGGCCTGGCAACGGCCTGCTTGACGTGATCGCCGACGACCTGTGCCTCTTCGAGGGTGGGATGGCCGGTGAGCACCACGTGGGCGGAGAGCACCCGCATCTCGGTGGACAGGCTCCAGACGTGGAGGTCGTGGACCTCGCCGACACCCGCCACCCCCTCCATGGTCGAGGTCAGCTCGGCCAGGTCCACATCAGATGGTGTCGATTCGAGGAGGACGGTCACGCTGCCTCGGAACAGTCCGAAGGCCTGGTACACGATGATGGCCGCCACCACCAGCGCGGACACCGGGTCGAGCCAGGTGGCCGAGGGCGTGAACAAGAGGATCACCGCACCCACGATCACGGCCAGCGACGCCAGAGCGTCGCCCATCATGTGGAGCAGGGCGGCGCGCATGTTGAGGTCGTTGGAACGGTCGTGCAGCACCAGGGCGGCCACCCCGTTGACGATCAGGCCAAATGACGCCACTGCCACCACGATGCCCGCCCGCACCGGCTCAGGATGGTCGAGGCGGTGGACGCTTTCGACCACGATCAGCACGGTCACCATGGCGATGAGGGAGGCATTGGCCAGTGCGGCGAGGATGGTGGCCCGGTGGTTGCCGAACGAGCGTGCCGCACTGGGGGGCCGGAGCACCAGCCGCACGGCCACCAGGGAGAGGGCCAGCGCCCCCACGTCGACGAGGTTGTGGCCGGCGTCGGCCAACAACCCGCTCGAGTGGGCAACGATGCCGAAGGCGACCTGGACGACCACCAGCGCTGCGTTGAGGGCGAGGCTGACGGCGAGTCTGCGGGTTCTGTCCATTGGCGTTCCTCCCGCCAAGCCTACCAACCGTGCCGTTCCCGACTCCTCGAGGACCGCAGGTCACCCGGCGCAACGCCGCCTGCGGTGGCGGTCGCCGGCGGGGATCGACGCCGGATGGCACGGTGGCCATGGCGCGCTTGGGCGATGTGCTCGGGGCCGACGAGCTCTTCCGACCGTAGGGACCGCCGCTCAGACGTTGTGGGCCGTCGAGTAGATTGTCCAGTCATGGATAGGGGTCGACCGGGCGCCGGGACGGGCCGCTATCAGCTGTCCCAGCTGGAGAACATCGAGGCGGAGTCGATCCACATCATCCGCGAGGTGGCTGCCGAGTTCGAGCGGCCGGTCCTGCTCTTCTCCGGGGGCAAGGACTCGGTGGTGATGCTTCGGCTGGCCCAGAAGGCCTTCTGGCCGGGCCGGATCCCCTTTCCTGTGATGCACATCGACACCAGCCAGAACTTCCCCGAGGTGCTCGAGTTCCGCGATCGGTGCGTGGCGGAGGTCGGCGCCACGCTGGTGGTCGCCTCCGTGCAGGATTCGATCGACGCCGGGCGGGTCGCCGAGGAGCCGGGCCCCAACCCGTCGCGCAACCGACTGCAGACCAGGACGCTCCTCGACGCCATCACCGAGCACCGCTTCGATGCCGTCTTCGGTGGCGCCCGGCGGGACGAGGAGAAGGCGAGGGCCAAGGAGCGGGTGTTCTCCTTCCGGGACGAGTTCGGACAGTGGGACCCGAAGAACCAGCGGCCGGAACTGTGGTCCCTCTTCAACGGCCGGCACCGGGCCGGCGAGCACATCCGGGTCTTCCCTCTGTCGGACTGGACCGAGTTGGACATCTGGCAGTACGTGGCCGACGAGGGGATCGACCTTCCTTCGATCTACTACTCGCACCGCCGGCGGGTGTTCCGCCGCGACGGCATGCTGCTGTCGGTGGGGCCCCACGTCGCCCCGGGGGGCGACGAGGAGGTGTTCGAGGCCACGGTGCGTTACCGCACCGTGGGCGACATGACCTGCACCGGTGCGGTGGAGTCGGTGGCGGTCTCCGTCGAGGACATCGTCGCCGAGGTGGCGGCCACGCGGCTGACCGAACGGGGTGCCACACGGGCCGACGACCGGGTGAGCGAGGCGGCCATGGAGGATCGCAAGCGAGTGGGCTACTTCTGATGGAACTGCTGCGTCTTGCAACCGCGGGTTCGGTCGACGACGGCAAGAGCACCCTGATCGGGCGGTTGCTCTACGACTCGAAGGCCATCTTCGAGGACCAGCTCGAATCCATGGAGCGGGTCAGCCGCCAGCGCGGCGACGAGTACACCGACCTCGCCCTGCTCACCGACGGCCTGCGGGCCGAGCGCGAGCAGGGCATCACCATCGACGTCGCCTACCGGTACTTCGCCACCCCGGTCCGGAAGTTCATCATCGCCGACACCCCCGGCCACATCCAGTACACGCGGAACATGGTGACGGGGAACTCGATGGCCGACCTCACCGTCGTCCTCGTCGACGCTCGCAAGGGCATCGTCGAACAGACGCGCCGGCACGCATTTCTGGCCTCGCTGCTGCGGGTGCCCCACCTGTTGGTGTGCGTCAACAAGATGGACCTCGTCGGCTACGACCGAGACGTGTTCGAAGGGATCCGGGAGGAGTTCGCCTCGTTCGCCAGCCGCCTCGACGTCCGCGACCTCAGCTTCATCCCCATCTCGGCTCTCCAGGGCGACAACGTCGTGCAGCGGTCCGCCAACATGCCCTGGTACGAGGGGGCGTCCCTCCTCCATCATCTCGAACAGGTCTACATCTCCTCGGACCGCAACATGATCGATGCGCGCCTGCCCGTCCAGTGGGTGGTGCGCCCTCAGGCCGCCAGCGTGCCCGACTACCGGGGGTATGCCGGCCAGGTGGCCGGCGGGGTGTTCAAACCCGGCGACACCGTGATGGTGCTCCCGTCGGGTCTGACCACCACGGTGGCGGGCATCGACACGTTTGACGGTCCCATCGACGAGGCGTTTCCCCCCATGTCGGTGACCGTCAGGCTCACCGATGACGTGGACGTGTCGCGGGGCGATCTGATCTGCCGACCGCTGAACCAGCCCACGGTGGGCCAGGACCTCGACGCGATGGTTGCGTGGATGACCGAGCGACCGTTGGCCGTCGGGGACTTCCTGGCGCTCAAGCACACCACGCGCTGGGTGCGCGCCGTGGTGCGGGACGTCCGCTACCGACTCGACGTCAACACGTTGCACCGCGACGAGTCGGCGTCGACCCTCGGTCTCAACGACGTCGGACGGGTCAGCCTCCGCGTCACCCAGCCGCTCTACTACGACAGCTACCGGCGCAACCGACTGACCGGGTCGTTCATCCTGGCCGCCGAGGACACCAACGTGACCGTGGGCGCCGGCATGCTGCACGGCCCCGACTGAGCCGGAGACGCACGGCATGGCCTCGTCGAACCTCACCTCGCACCCGGGGTTGGTCACTCGTGAGGAACGGGCCGAGGTCTTCGGGGCACGCGGGGCAACGCTGTGGCTGACCGGTCTCTCCGGGTCGGGGAAGTCGACGGTGGCGGCCGCAGTCGAGCAGCGCCTTGTCTCGGGGGGCCGGAGTGCCTACCGGCTCGACGGTGACCACGTGCGCACCGGGCTCAGCGCCGACCTCGGGTACAGCCGTGAGGACCGCGAGGAGAACACCCGGCGGACAGCCGAGGTTGCCTGCCTGTTCGCCGACGCCGGGCTGGTGGCCATCGTCGCGCTGATCAGTCCCTATGCCGAAGCGCGCCTCGGGGCCCGTCGGCTCCACGAACGTTCTGGGCTCCCTTTCGTGGAGATCTACCTGGCCGCCTCGGCCGGGCTCTGCGCCACCCGCGATCCGAAGGGGCTCTACGCACGAGCGACAGCCGGCAGCATCGGATCGTTCACCGGCATCGACGACCCCTATGAAGTGCCGGACGCACCCGACCTGACCATCGAGGCAGGGACCCCGTTGGCCGAGGCCGTCGATGCGGTGGTGGCCGCCCTGGGACGCGCGGATCAGGTACCGCCCCCGTCCGCTCCCTCGGGCACCTGACGGAACCGATGCCCTGAGTCGCCGGATTCGACCACGGACCGTGACCGAGCCGTCTCGGGCCCGCTGTCGTCACGTGGCACCGTCCGGTCGGTCTCTGTGGTCCCGCACCGGCGGTCGAGTGGACCGAAATGGGGCTTGGTTCCGGGCTCTCGAGCGAGGGTGGACGCCACGTCCGGAGGGGCTCGATGATGACCTACCGAGGGTTCCCACTGGCGAGTGCGGAAGGAGGGAGGATGGCGCCGGCGTGGAGGGGGAGTGGTAGCGGCCATGCGCGGACCCGGAGATCGGGCCTTCCCTATCACCCTGCACGCGCTGGGGGCGCGCTCGGTGGTGGCCGGCGATCGGCACCTTGCCGGCGTGACCGTGTGCCGATGCACCATGCGGGCTCTGCCAAAGGGACCGACCGTTCATCCACCGTTGACAGATCGGCTTCCCGTGTCAAGATTCCATGGACATGGCGAAGAAGAAGCAAACCGACCAGGATTCGAAGAAGAAGCGCCCCGAAGGGGCGCCACAGGGCAAGGGTCTCGACCGGGAGCCGAAGAAGAGGCGCTCCGAAGATGCGCCACCGATCGGGGGCGCCGAACAGGCGCCGCAGACGCCACCCACGGAACCGGTGCCGCAGCCCCCACCCACCCAACAGGCGCCACAGGCGGAGCGCCCGGAAGACTTGCGACGGACGCCAGACGACACCGGAGCCTTCGTCGCCATGGTCGAGGCGATTCCAGATCCCCAGGTGCGGTACCAGCGCGCAACAGAGGAGCTCGAGCGACACCAGCAGGCGGTCGAACGCCTCTCGGCGGTGCGGGCGGACGCCGCCGCTGCTGCCTACGACTCGGGTGGGTCCGTTCGTGTCCTGGCCCAACGGCTGGGCGTCAGTCCTTCCCGGGTACACCAACTCATCCAGGACGCAAAGGCCCGTTCCGCGAAGGTGCCGGAGTAGCTGGGCCCGCAATCGGGTTGCCGTTAGCCAGCAGATGGCACCCGAGCGGCTCGGGGGAGATTGGCGTCCGAGGGGACCACAACGGATCTTGGCACGCGGAGGATGCGACGCCCTCGGCGCCCGGGTCTCGAGGACGCGGCAGCCTCTGATCGGCCGCAGCAGGGAGCACCCCGAGTACCTCGGTCACCCGCCGCTGGTCGACCAGGCCCGGGGTGGCGCGGGGGTTCCCCGGTGTCCGACCCGGCGGACCGCCGCGGTGCTCTCTGGGCGCGGACCTCTCTTCCTTCGCCTGTCCAGGGGGGAGAGACCGGCATGTCCAGGGGGGAAAGACGCCTGGTCTTCAGGTGTGGAGGGGAACCGGACGGGCAGCTCGACGTCGAGGTGACCCCCCGGCACTTGCTCCAGCCCTCTGGTGAAGGTGCCGATCGCCGGGTTGGCCCCGACGCGGCAGGGCACGGACATCGTGTCCGCCCGCAACGCCGGTTGCTCATCACTCCGGGTGGCAGGACCTCGCAGCGCCTGGTTTTCCCGGGCTCGAACGGCGTACACTTCGCGCATGGTATGGGGGGGCCGGGTAGGCCCAGGGGGAAGAAGAGGACGTGGCGTGGTGTTGGGTCGACGCGCCTCCCGCACCCCGGTTCATGGTGCCGTGATCCGGTTCGCGGCGGTGCTGGCTCTCGCCGTCTTCGCCCTCGGTCTGCCGGCACTGAGTTCGATTGCATCAGCGGCTAGCCCGACGGTGGTGGTGGTGCCGAGCCCGAACGTCTCGCTCGGGGCGCCCCCGGTTCCGACGGGCAATCAGCTCACCGCGGTCGCTGCCGCGTCGGCTTCGTCGGTGTGGGCGGTCGGCTCCTACAACAGTGGTACCGCTGCCGCTCCGTTGGACCAGACGCTCATCGAGTACTTCAACGGGTTGAGCTGGATGGTCGTGCCGAGCCCCAACCAGCTGAACGTCAGTGGCGCAGCGACCCAAAATGAACTGCTCGCCGTCTCCGCCGATTCGCCGACCGACGCATGGGCCGTCGGGTACTACGTAGACCTCAACAACTACGGGTACCCGGTCGACCAACTGTTGGTCGAGCACTACAACGGCACGTCGTGGTCGCTGTCGACCGCACCACCGATGCAAACGCTCGGTCCTCGTGCGAGCCAGAACCAATTCTTCGGGGTGGTGGCCCTGTCGCCAACCGACGTCTGGGCCACGGGCGAGTACCACAACGGCAGCATGCCGACGACCCTGATCGAGCAGTTCAACGGCACGTCCTGGAACAAGGCGACCAGTCTCAACCCGGGGTCGACGGCCGACGTGCTCCAATCGATCACCACCGATGGTGCCGGCAACCTCTACGCCGCGGGGTATCAGCAGGCCACCGGAGGGGTCAACCAGACGCTCATCGAGCGGTACAACGGCACGTCGTGGTCGTTGGCGACGAGTCCCGACACCAGCGCCACGGCGGCCAACCAGTTGACCGGCATCTCCGCCGACTCGCCCACCGATGTGTGGGCTGCCGGATCGTTCACCGGCGGAACGGTGACTGCCCCGGTCAACCAGACGTTGATCGAGCACTACAACGGGACCACATGGTCATTGGTGACGAGTCCCGACACCGGCGCGACGGTGGTCAACCAATTGAGCGGCATCTCCGCCGACGCGCCCACCGATGTGTGGGCCGTAGGTTCGTTCACCGCGGGAACGGTGACAGCTCCCTTCAACCAGACGTTGATCGAGCACTACAACGGCACGGCCTGGTCGGTGGTGACGAGCCCCAACGCGGGGACGTCGGTGGCCAACCAGCTGACCGGAGCCGTGGCTCTTTCCCCGACCGATCTGTGGACCGTGGGGTCGTACACGGGCGGGACGACGGCTGCCCCGGTCAACCAGACGTTGATCGAGGGGACACCCGCTCCCACCACCACCACGGTCACCGCTTCGGTGGCCTCCCCGGTGGTGGGCCAGTCGGAGACGTACACGGCGACGGTGTCGGGCCCGGGCACGGTGGCCCCGGTGGGAACGGTCGCCTTCTCCGATGGCGGGGTGGCTCTTGCCGGGTGCGGCGCGGTGGCGCTGGCCAGTGGAGCGGCGACCTGCACGACCGTCGTCCTCGGGGCGGGGACCCACACGATCAGCGCCGTCTACGGCGGTGACGACGCCGATCTGGCCAGCACGGGGACTCTGGCGCTCACGGTGGGCCAGGCGAGTACCACCACCACGCTGTCCACGCCGGTCCTGTCGGTGGTCAGCGGCCAGCCGGTGACCCTGTCGGCCACCGTCGCCGCTGCCGCTCCGGGCTCGGGGGTCCCCTCAGGGGCGGTGGCCTTCTCGGTGGGCGGCACCGCGATCGTCGCCTGTACGACCCAGGTCGTGACGGCCGGGGTGGCGCAGTGCACGTACACCCCCCCCGGAGTCGGGAGCTTCTCGTTCGACGCCGTCTACGGGGGGAGTACGGACTACCTCGGCAGTACCGCAGCCCCGCTGGGCCTGACGGTCACCGCTGCCACCACCACCACCACGGTCACGTCGACGGTGAACCCGTCGAGCGCCGGACAGTCGGTCATCTACACCGCGGTGGTGAGCCCGGTTGCTCCGGCCACCGGCACGCCGACGGGCACGGTGACCTTCGACGAGGGCGGCACGCCGATCACCGGATGCACTTCGTTGACCCTGTCGTCGGCGGCGGACGCAGTGTGCCTGGCCAACATGCCGTTGGCCGGCACGTTCTCCATCACTGCCACCTACAACGGGTCGCCGAACTTCGCCGGGAGCGTGTCACCGGTTCTGTCGCAGGTCGTGGAAGCCGGGCTCCTGACCGTCCAGGACGTGCAGGCGGCCGGCAACCCGTCGGCGTCCGGCGTGACCCTGAGCCCGGTGACCCTCGGTTCGTCGCTCGCCAACCCGTCGGCCGTGGACGTGACCTTCTCCAACGATCAGTTCGCACAGGCCGTCGGCACCCTCAATTCGGTGTCGGTGACCGATGGCCGGGGAACCGAGCCGGGCTGGACAGTGACCGCTCAGCTCGAGAGCGACTTCACCAACCCCGTCCCGGTGGGCCCCGCTGGGGACAACACCATCCCCGCCGACTTCCTCACCTGGGCTCCGGCCCCGGTCACCGGAGTGGCGGGGGAGAGCCTCTCGGGTATCACAGCCGGTCCTCCCGCCACCCTGTCGACTACCACGCCGACGACGCTGTGTGACGCGGCGCCCGGTACGGGCGGCGGAAGCTACTCCTGCAGCGCCTCGCTCTCTTTGGCCGTGCCCCCGTATGTGGCGGCCGGCTCCTACTCCGCCACGATGGTGATCATCACGTCGTGAGCACCGGGCCCGAACGGGAGACGCCCAGCGTGATTGTGAAGAATCCGCTCAGGGTGGCCTTCGTTCGGGCCGATCCTGTCAATGTGCAGCGACATTCGATCGGCAACCGCAAGCTCCGCTTTCTGCGCATCGGCATCGACGCCGTCCTGGCCATCGGGCTATCGGTGCTGGTGGTCGCCGTGGCTGTGGGCATGTCGCAGCGGCCCGTTCCGGCACAGCTGGGGTCCAACCAAGCCGCCCGGGTGACCGTCACCGGGCCTCCTGCGGTCTGGGACAGCCGGGACGCGACCGCCTTCGCAGGCGATCCCCCCGCAGTCAGAAGGTGGGTGGAAAAACAGCTGTCCGAGCGCGTGCACCCGGCGTCGACCGGTCCTTCGGGGCCGGCGACCGGAACACGCGGTGTGCTCCACCAGATCATCACCGTGCGCGTGCTTCCGGGAGGGCCCCTGCGCGTCACGCCTGCACGCTTCACCGTGTGGCTGCATCGGGAGGGTTCCAGCCTCGTGGGCGACCTCGGGCCCATCAAGCTCACCGATCCTCGCGGCACGCTGGTCGGATGGAAGGTCTGGGCCCAGCTGGTCGGAGATCGGTCCGGTCCGGTCGTCGTCGTGCCCGATCGCCAGGTTGCGTACATCGGGCGCCGGTCCGAGGGGACCCGGGGCAAGCTGGTCGCAGATCGGTCCGGTCCGGTCGTCGTGGTGCCCGATCGGCCGGTTGCTGTCACCGGGCGCCAGTCCGAGGTGAACCAGGCCTACTCCCAGGTGGTTGGTGACGACAGGGGTGTCGTGTTGATGTGGGTCGCTCACTGGGGCGGCGGCGGTGGCTCGTTCTCCGTCAAGGCCCGAGTCGTCGTGCTCCATCCGCACCAAGTGCGGGCCGGATCGCTGACCTTCGTCCTGTCGGCGTCGTAGCCAAGGTGGCGGTCGAGGCGGGCCCCATGGTGGGGCTGCCGTCGACCGGCGGGTGGTCAAACACCCTCGGGACCTGAGTCCATCCTGCGTGCCCGAGGGCATCGAGGACCAAGGGTAGGTGGACCCTTCAGCGGGCTCAGCCGGTGCCAACCGGTCGAACGGTTCACACGCGCCCAACACTGGTCGAACAGGGCGCCACGGTGGCCGTTGAGCAGGGCGGAGCGCGCGGAATTGGACCGAAGCAACGGGTGGAGCTGCACTCGCAACGCGGACGAATGTCACGGGGTGTGGTGGGCTGATGACCCAGCGTACCGTGACCATCTTTTTGATACCGTGACACCTTGACGGCCCCATGACCCGAGCGTAGGTTGCCCCCAGAAAGCGCAGTTGGGGGCAGTGGGAATGTGCCCGGCAGCGTGGACTGTGTGGCACGGGGGAACCTCATCCAGGGCGTGCCGCACGCAGGGCAGGGCTTGGTAGAGCCCTGATCGAGCACTGTGGAGTGCGGGCACACCGACCAGGCGGTTGGCGTCCCGGACACGAGTCGTATTGGGGGGGGTGCCACTGGACAGGGGGGATCAGTGCTTAGACGGGCCGCGAGCCTCCAAGGGTACGGAGTCGAGAGCGCGGATGTGCATCGGCGTTCCATCGTCGATTGACCCGCCCACTCGGACCGGATCCGGAGTTCCCAGCCCTCTGTCGGAATGCCGACAACCGCGCGGTCGATGCTCCGCATCACCGGTCTGAGGACAAGTGCCATCGCACTCGTCTCTTATGCATTATCCATAGATGAAAGAAGGATTCATGCGAACTTATAGAGGAAGGCTCAGCCGCATAGGTGCGGTAGCAGCGGCGACACTGATCAGTGTCGCCGGGCTCGGCGCGATCGGACTGATTAGCGCCACGCCGGCCGGCGCGGCGCCGTCACCCGGGGTACCCACCGAGCAGTACTTCGGCTTCCCAGGGCCGACGGGCTTCAGCGTGGTGAACACCATTGCGGATGCGTTCTCGGTGGCCTCGGCCAGCCAGGGCTCCAACTTCACCGTCACCAACGTCGGTGGGAGCCAGGTCGTGCCGACCACGAACTCGGGAGTGCCGGTCAACTACATCAGCAACAACGCCACCTACTACGAGATCCCCGCGGGGACGACGTACGTGAGCGCGGCGGCTGCTGGCGATGCATCCTACGTCCCGTCGGGCGGCGGGGCCACGACGAGCTTCGCGGAGACCGTAGTCGAGTGCACGTCCGCCTCGACCCCCGGTTGCACGGCTACCCCGAACAGTCCGATCGTCGCCGTCTCCGGTACGGCGACCTATTCGGGCTTCGCCGGTCCGAACCCGACTTACCCGTACCTCGAGGTGTCGACGGGGGCCACGCAGATCCCCGCCGGGGCGACGCTGACGCTGGCTGATGTCACCGTCACCCTCACCGCGACGGGCACCGTCGGGTCGACCATCAACTGGAGCCAGTTCGAGTTCGACACGTCTGCCAACGTGACGCTCTTCGGGAATCATGTGACCGCCGCAGTCCTCGGCTACCCGACCGATACCTCGTTCTGCAACACGGTACCGAATACGTATCCGACGACGGGTTGCGCCTTGGGGCCGTTCACCACGGTGGCCACCTCGCCCACCTACGAGGCTCCGCCGGTCCTGACCAGTACGGTCATCGGCGCCCCGGCCCCGTTCATCAACGTGACCAACGCGGCTCCGATCAGCATTCTGGGGACGGGTACCACGACGATCAACGTGACCGGTGCCAACTGGACGGACAGCTCCGCGGGTACGCTCGCATGGAGCGGTGGTGTGGCCGGTGCCGCCAACTCTGACGTCGGGACGTTCACCGTCTCCGCCACGGGCGCACTGACCGGGACCATCCCGTTGTCCACGGCCGAGCAGCTGGCCACGACCTCGAGCCCGTTCTCGTTGACGCTGACGGCCACGGACGGAGCGGAGTCGTCGACGGCTACGATCACCGTCACGCCGTACCAGGCCTTCAACACGACCTGTACCATCGGGGTGGCCTCTGGTGCTACCTGCACCATCAACCAGGACATCGTGGCGACGGTCATCGGAACGTCCCTCACCATCAGTGAGGTCCAGACCGGACCTGCCAACCCCAGCAACTCGATCGTGGCGCTTTCCCCGGTCACCCTGGGTCTGGGAGCAGGCACCAACAACCAGCAGTTCGACCAGGCTCTGGGCTACCTGAACACGGTGGTCGTGAGCGATGATCGCGGCACCCTCGGAGGGTGGACGGTCACCGGTCAGCTGGGCAGTGACTTCAACAACGCCACGCCTCACGGTCCTGCGTTGGACAATGTGATCCCGGCAGACTTCCTCACCTGGCAGCCTGCTGTGGCTCTGGAGACTGCCGGCTCGCTGCCTGGCAACAACCTCAACACCATCGGTTGCCCTGACCAGACGCCTGCGCCTACTGGATACCCGTCCTGCACGGGCCCCAGCGGCCTGCCGGTGCCTGTCGGTGGAGCTGCCGGTAGCACCGGCGTCAACGGCACGGGAGCTGGCACGGGTGGCGTTGCCACCCTCCCGGCAGAGGTCACGGCTGGTAACCCTGCCGTCCTCAACAACCCAGCCGGTAGCGCAGCCGAACTGTGCGCAACCGGTACCGGTGCCGCCCCTGGCGGTGGCGGTGGCTTCCTGTGCGAGGCCGGACTGTCACTGGCGATTCCGCCGTACGTGGCTGCCGGTTCGTACTCCGCCACGTTGAACATCGTGGTGATCGGCTACTGATCCGGTAGTTGGTTGGAAGCGGAGGGGACCGGTCGTTCCGGTCTCCTCCGGTGAGAAGAAGGTGGGGGCGGCATCGCCGCCCCCACCTTCATTCTCGAAGCAGTTCAATTCCGAAACAGGCCTGGATGAACCGGCCTATCATGTCGGTCGGATGCCCGGGCCCGTGGTTGAAGGAGTCAGGGGGAGGGCGACGACCGGAGGCAGGGGTCGACCAGCAGCCGGCCTGCAGTCCATGTGCCAGGCGCAGTGAGGGGAACGAATCGCATGCAGTGGAAGCAAACCTCGAGACGATGGGCTGCCGCCGTCTTCGCAGCGGTGATGGCGACGACGGGACTCGCTGTCGTATCGGGCGGTCCGGCCGCTGCACTGGCCATTCCGACGTTCTCCCTGACGCCGGTTGCCGTGCCCGGCGCCACGGCTCCCCGGGGCAGCTTCCACTACGACCTGGGTGCGGGACAGACCATCAGCGACGCCGTCGTGCTCACCAACGAGACGACCCAGTTGGAGCAGTTCCAGATCTGGTCGACCGACGGGTACAACACGACGGTGGGCGGTGCCTTCGCCCTCCGACCTCTGGGCTATCCGATGACCGGTGTCGGGTCGTGGATCAACACCCACCTCGGCCACGGCATCTACGGCCTAGCCGGGCAGACCTCGGTCACCATCAACTTCTCGCTCACCGTCGCGGCCAACGCCACGCCCGGTGATCATGCCGGCGGCATCGAGGCCCTCGACGTCACCCCGGTGGCTCAGACCGCGAAGGGCCCGGCCCACTTCATCGTCCATCGGGGCATCGCCACCGCGGTGTTCGTCCGGGTGGCCGGTCCCTTGCACCCTTCGGCCGCCGTCAGCAACATCGCCGTGAAGACCTCCGTGCCGCCGCTCGGGTTCGGGAGCGGGAGCGCCAACGTGACCTACCAGCTCGAGAACACCGGCAACACGCTGCTGGCCGGAAAGGCGGTCGCAACGGTCACCGACATCTTCGGCCGGACGGTCAAGACCTTCCCGGCCGTCAGCGTGCAGGCATTCGTCCCCGGCGGTCGCTTCACGGTGGTGGAACCGAAATGGACCTCGATCCCGTTCTTCGGCCCCGCAACGGTGCATGTGCGCTTCACCTCCCCGGGCATGACGCCGGCCACCGGCGACAAGACCTTCTGGATCTTCCCGTGGCTGCTGGTGCTCCTGATCGTGCTCATCCTGGGTGCAGTGGTCGGCAGGGTCTGGTGGGGGCGTCGCCACCCGAAGGCGAAGGCAGGTGGCGAGCCGGGGCCTGAAGGCGCGGCAACCCCCGGCACGACCGAGCCGGCAGGGTCGGTCGCCGCACCGGGGGCGTCGGTCGGCAGCGGGGCCTGAGCACGTGCGTCGGAGGGGCGTGGTGCGCATGGCCCATCGGGTCCGGGAGGTGCGCTCCCGGGCGGCCGCAGGTGCGGTGACGGCCGTGGTGACGCTGCTCGCTCTGGGGACAGCGCTCACCATCGGATCGACACCGGCCGGGGCGGTCTCCGTACCCCGCATCTCGGTGCAGCCCTCCTCGGTCGCCCCGGGTACGACGGTTCTGGTCGGCGGCTACGACCTCGACCCGCTCACCAACTACCAGCTCCAGGTGTGCGGCAACGGCGGCTTGGGGACGTCGGCCAACTGCGCCCTGGCATCCTCCACGACGGCTGCCACCTCGGAGATCGGCCACTTCCTGGTCAAGATGATCGTGGAGATCCCCCCGGTGCCGTGCCCCTGCGTCCTGGAGGCGCTGCCGGCGCCCGGCTCCGGCGGGGTGAGCCAACAACTCCTCTCGACGTCGGTCGACATCCAGGGAGCGCCGGTCGCCACCCCGGTGCCGGCTTCTTCGACCATTGCCCCCAGTGGCCTGGTGGTGGAACAGGCCGTGCTCAAGGGGTCGGGGTCCTGGGCCGAATGGTTCGGCGCCCCGCCGCACCGGACACTCGAGGTGCGGTTCCGCAACGGAGGCTCGAACCTCATCCCGTCGACGCCGTTCGTGCTGCGAGCGGGCAAGGGTCCGAACCCCACGCAGGTGGTGGCGGCGCCAGCGGTGCCGCCCCTGTTCCCGGGCCAGGTCGTCTCGTACCGGGTGCCGGTCTCCTTCCCCGTCCTCGCCTTCGGCCACTACGAGGTGGGTGGTGTCGTCGGGGCTCCTGGGCAGACGATCGCGTTCACCGTGACAACGAGGTTGGTGCCGTGGGGCGTGGTCGTAGTGGCGGTTGTGCTGCTGCTGGTGATCATCGCCCTGGTGGTCCTATGGATCGTGCGCCGCCGGCGGGCGTCGAAGCAGGCGGGCGAGGCGGGTAAGTCGGGCAAGGAGGGCGACCCCGGGCCGGAAGCTCCGAGTTCGGACACGGCCGTCACCGCCCCGACGGATCCTCCGTCGCCGGTGGCTGTATCCTCTGCCATCCCCGAATGAGGAGAGCCGTGAGAAGTGCGAAGCCGTTCCGCCGGGGAGCCGTTCCCGTCGTGTGTGCCCTGGGCCTGGCGCTGGCCGGCTGTGGCTCCTCGTCACAGGCCGCTTCTCATCCGTCGTCGACCACCACGACCACCAACTCCCAGACCCTGTCCCAGCGGTACACGACCGTGGTGTCGGACGGGGACAAGGAGCTGCAGAGTCTCTCGACACAGCTCAACAGCGCCAAAGGGAACGTGGTGGAGATCCAGGCGGGCTTCAAGGCGGTGTCCGCCACCTATCAGAGCGTGGCCAAAGCGGTGCAGGCCTTGCCCTTCCCCGCTTCCATGCACAATGACGTGACGGCCATGGTCGCCGCGCTCAACAAGCTGACGGCCGATACCTCGCTGGGTGCGCAGTCGGTCACCACGACCCAGTTCGACTCCGTGTTCTCCCAGCTGGCCACTGACCAGAAGGCGGAGGTCGCGGCCAACAACAAGGTGAACCACGATCTGGGGATCAGCTCCATCAATTGACGGCGCCACCGAGGCTCGCTGATCCGGTCGGGCCCCACGGCCCGGTCGGATCCGACGAGGTAGCCGAACCCCCGATCGGCGGACCGCCGTTCGTTGCCCGTGGCCGACGAGCAAGGTCGGTGCACCGCATAGAGCGGAGCGTGCTCCTCCGGGCAGTGCTGGCTGCAGTGGCGGCCCTGGCCGCACTCGCCGCTGTGCCCAGCGCACCGGCCTTCGCCGCCTCTTCCGGAACGGGCTGGACCATGACGCCCTTGCCGGTGGACGGTAGCCCCGTCCCCGACTCGTTCCACTACGACCTCGCCCCCGGCCAGAGCGCGTCGGATCGGCTCGCGCTGGCCAACGGCACGCCAGACCCGTTGACGTTTCTGATCTACTCCGCCGATGCATCGAACGCCCCCGCAAGTGGAGCCTTCGCCCTCTCGCTGCCCGACCAGGCGACACACGGGGTCGGCAGCTGGACGACCACGACGGTGCACACCCTGACCGTCCCCGGGCTGCAGGTGGCGTCCTTCCCCTTCACGGTGACCGTTCCGGCCGGCGCCGCTCCGGGTGAGTACGCCGGTGGTGTGGTGGCCCTCGACTCGGCCGATCAGAACCCCGGGAGCGGGCGGGTCCACGTCCGGGTGCTCAGCGGGGTCGGCGTGCGGATCTACGTCCTCGTGCCCGGTCCGGTCCATCCCCGCCTGAAGCTGGAGAAGGTCACTGCGCATGTGGTGGTCCCCTTCCTCGCATCCATCACCGGGTCGGGTCGCGCGCTCATCACGTTCCAACTGTCCAACACTGGGAACACCCTCATCTACGCCACGGCGAACGTCGAGGTGGTCGACGGGCGGGGGCGGACGGTCAAGCGGTTCGCCCCCAAGGTGATCGAGTCACTGCTCCCCGGCGCCAGGTTGACCGTGTCGGAGCCGGTCTGGAACCAGCTGCCGATTGCCGGGCCCCAGCACGTGCACGTCGAAGTCACCGGTGGCCCCCAGCGGCTCACCGGCGAGACCCAGTTCTGGGTCGTGCCGTGGGCGCTGATCGTGGTCGGGGCCGTCGTGGTTCTCGCGGTGGTCCTGGCGGTGGTCCTGCTCTTGATGCGGCGCAGACGCCACCGAGCATCGTCCCGCCGGCGTGACAGCGACGCCGGCGGTGTGACAACGGGTGGCCGGGCGGGTACCGATGAGGAGGTCCCCGAGGCCGACGCTATCGTCCCCGATCCCTAGCGCGGGCGTCCGCCCTGCCCCGCTGAGTCGGCGTCGGCGTTGGCGACGACGGCGAAGATACTGCTGGGCCTCATGCCCCAGACCACCTGGAGGGCCAGTTCGGCGGTGACCACGGGGGAGGTCCGCGGTGTGGGTGACGCGGACGAACCCGGCGTCGATGGCGAGAACCCGCACCGGCAAGCCCACGCCCCCGACCACCATGGCCGGCTCGACCCCGCCCTCGGAGCGGAAGCTCTCACCGGCCGCCTGGCGGGCGACCTTGCGGCGTTCGGTCAGTGTGACTAGGTGGCTGCTCGGGTCCACCTCGCAGAACCCACGGGTCGCCGGGTCGCCGGTGGCCACGGTGGAAGCAAGCCGGTACCCGATGAGCGCGTGTTTGCCGTTGCCGGTGGCCAGGCGGTTGAGCACCGACGAGCCGACCTCGGTCTCCACCGGCGGGATTCACAGGTCGATGACCGCTTCACCGTTGGGGTCCATTGGGGAGCGGGGGCTACCGACACGGCGATCCCTGAGGCGAAGGACACCCCGGGCAGCCCCATCTACGGGATGCCGATCATCAACTCGGACGAGGCGGCAAACATCGTGTTCCTCAAGCACTCGGTGCGACCCGGCTTCGACGGTATCGACAGCGAGCTGCTCTTCGACGAGAAGACCCCGCTGTTACCCGGGGACGCCAAGGACAGCTGTCCAAGCTGGTCGCAGGATGCCGGCCTCTCCAGAGGATCAGCCCGGCCGCTGGCATCCAACCCCTATGGAGATGCGATTGCAGCCAACCCCTCTCATGGGCGGTCATCTCTGCTCGTGGGAGGGCCGTCACTGTGCGTGGAACCCCTTGCATCAGGCCTACTGATCCCCTAGCGTCAACATGAAGGTGGTCCGATCAGCGGCTCCGGGGTAGGTTGAGCCGGCCGGTCGGGTGATGGGGAGGGTCCCCGGGGGAGTAGAGACGATGCGCTCGTTGCGTTCGCATTCAGATCGAGTGCTTGACGTCGCCCCCGGTTCGGTCGGATCGCCCATCCATGCCGCCGGCCTTCCTTTCCACGTTACGCTGACACGCCGCCCGCTGCCGGGGTTTCCGACCCGCCCACCACACCGGTCACAGTCACGGCGCCGATGATCGGTCGACGCCACGCATCGCGCACGAGTCGGCCGGCGCCGTCGGGCCCGACGTCCTCCGTGCACGATCCGAAGAATCCAATGCAAGATCCGAAAAAGAGAGAAGGTTCCATGCGAACATTCAGAGGAAAGGTCGCCCGCTTGGGTGCCATCGGAGCGGCGACGCTCATCGGCGTCGCAGGGCTCGGTGCCGCAGGGCTGTTCGCGGCCACGTCGGCCGGTGGGGCTCCCTCACCTGGGACGGCGACCGAACAGTACTTCGGCTTCCCCGGGCCCACAGGCTTCTCCGTGGTGAACACGATAGCGCAGCCGTACTCGCCGGCCACGGCCAGCCCGGGCTCCAACTTCACGGTCACCAACCAAGGTGGGAGCCAGGTGGTCCCGACCACGAACTCGGGGGTGCCGGTCAACTACATCAGCAACAACGCCCAGTACTACGAGATCCCCGCAGGGTCGACCTACGTTTCCAGCGTGGTCAGTGGCCCCTTGACGTGGACCGGTGGTCCGGGCACGGGTGGCATCCCGGCGTCCGGCTCTGGCCCCGTGTCCGCCATTGAATGCCTGTCGGCGGCGACCCCCGGTTGTACGGCTGCATTGAGCAGCGCGCTGGCCGTCACTGGGGGGGTCTACTCGGGCTTCGCCGGGCCGAACCCGACCTACCCCTACCTGGAGGTTACGACGGGGGCCACGCAGATTCCGGCCGGGGCGACGCTGGTGCTGCCTGATGTCACCGTCACCCTCACCGCATCGGGTGCCGTCGGTTCGACCATCAACTGGTCGCAGTTCGAGTTCGACACGGCCGCCAACGTGACGCTCTTCGGCACCTCCCTGACGGCCCTGGTCGTCGGCTACCCGACAGCTAGCTCGTTCTGCAATACAGTGCCGAATGTGCCCCCGGTGACGGGTTGTGCTTTGCCAGCGGTTACCACGTCGCCCTTCATCACCTACTCGGCTCCGCCCGTCCTGACCAGCACGAATATCGTGGCTGTGCCGGGTGCACCCACCATCGGGACGGCAACCGCGGGTAACGCCAGCGCCACGGTCACCTGGACGGCTCCGGCCTCCAACGGTGGCAGTGCCATCACCGGCTACGTCATCACGCCGTCGAGCGGGTCTTCCGTCACCGTCGGCAACGTGACCAGCGACACCGTCACCGGGCTGACCAACGGGACCGCCTACACCTTCACGGTGGCAGCGATCAACGCGGTCGGGACCGGCCCAGCCTCTGGGCCCTCGAACTCGGTGACACCTACGGCTCCGGCAACGGTGCCGGGTGCTCCGACCATCGGGACGGCAACCGCGGGTAACGCCAGCGCCACAGTCACCTGGACGGCTCCGGCCTCCAACGGTGGCAGTGCCATCACCGGGTACGTCATCACGCCGTCGAGCGGGTCTTCCGTCACCGTCGGCAACGTGACCAGCGACACCGTCACCGGGCTGACCAACGGGACCGCCTACACCTTCAAGGTGGCAGCGATCAACGCGGTCGGGACCGGCCCAGCCTCTGGGCCCTCGAACTCGGTGACACCCACGGCTCCGGCAACGGTGCCGGGTGCTCCGACCATCGGGACGGCAACCGCGGGTAACGCCAGCGCCACAGTCACCTGGACGGCTCCGGCCTCCAACGGTGGCAGTGCCATCACCGGGTACGTCATCACGCCGTCGAGCGGGTCTTCCGTCACCGTCGGCAACGTGACCAGCGACACCGTCACCGGGCTGACCAACGGGACCGCCTACACCTTCAAGGTGGCAGCGATCAACGCGGTCGGGACCG